>MDSZ01048362.1_pt1 | contig 13725 bp, 16 predicted proteins | sample 811201 | NCBI WGS metagenome assembly MDSZ01 (sample SAMN05326647, study PRJNA326480) | marine metagenome | isolation source: seawater | place: Indian Ocean: North | collected 2010
AACATCAACTAATAGGGCTCCAAGAAAAACAACTGAAGGAAAATTAGGGGAAATAGTAAAAATAAGACTAGAGCTAAAAGTTCTAGCAGATGTAGGACTTTTAGGAAAGCCTAATGCAGGAAAATCAACTTTAATTTCAAAAATATCATCTGCCAAACCCAAAATCGCTGATTATCCTTTTACGACATTAAGCCCTAATTTAGGTGTAGTTAAGATAAATAGCTATTCAAGTTTTGTTGTAGCTGATATTCCAGGTTTGATTCCGGGAGCTTCGGAAGGGATTGGGCTTGGAATAGAATTTTTGAAGCATCTTTCAAGAGTTGAAATACTTTTACACCTTATCGATGTTGAGGAAGGAGATTCTGAAAAGATTAGAAAAGATTTTGATGACATTAATAAAGAGTTAGAAGAATTTAGTAATGAGCTTAAACAAAAAGAACAATGGGTCGTGATTAGTAAAATTGATAAAATCTCTGAAGACAAAAGAAAGCAGATAGAAAAGGAGTCAAAAAAACTTTTCGGCAGAAAAAATGTCTTTTATGTATCATCATTTTCTGGATCAGGTTTGGAGAAAATGACTCTAAGTATCGGAAGTAGATTGGCAAATGAAAAAAATTAATCTTAAAAAACTAATTGTAATCAAAGCGGGTTCAAGTCTAACAACTTTGTCATCAGGGCTGCCTAATTTAAAATTTATAAAGTCAATTTCTGAGCAAATTTTTAGACTTTATAAGGAAGGATTTCATATCGTTCTGGTATCTTCTGGTGCAATTGCTCAAGGAATGAAAATATGGAATTTAACTTCTAAGCCTAAGTCAGTGGATTTTCTCCAAGCCTTATCTGCTTCTGGTCAGATTGGACTAATAAATAACTATCAAAAAGAGTTTAAGAAATTTGATTTAATCGCAGCGCAAGTTTTACTTAGCCACTCGGATTTTGGCGTCAAGAGCCGTTCTGAAAATGCTAAAAATAGTATTTTTAATCTTATAAAACTAGGTGCTATCCCAATCATCAACGAAAACGATTCAATATCTACAGAAGAAATTTTAAATGGAGATAACGACAGGCTTAGCGGAAAAGTTGCAACATTATTAAGCTCAAAAAAACTATTTATTTTGACAGATCAAAATGGTGTTTATGATAAAAATCCTGATCAAAATAAAGATGCAGCGTTAATAAACAAAATAAATTTAGACAAATTTGATTTTAAAAGCGTATCTTTTGGAGGCTCAGGTATTTTAGGCAGAGGAGGAATGAATACTAAGATAAAAGCTGCAAGAGATTTTCTCAATAAAAATAATGAGGTCTGGATATTAAATGGTAATGATAAGGGGATTATAGGAAAGGCACTTCAAAGAAGCACAATTGGAACAAGGATATATTTAGCCTAATTTTTTTATAGATTTACTCAATCGAGACTTCTGACGAGCAACTGCATTTTTTGGAAGGACTTTTTTGTTGGCCAGTTTATCTAAGACTTTCTGTGTCGAAATAAATAAACTCTTAGCCTTAGAAGAGTCGCTTTCTTCAATAGCATCTTCAACATTTTTTATCATAGTTCTCATAGACGCTCTTTGAGAACTCTTTAAAGAGTTGCGAGCGTTTGCTTGCCTAGATCTTTTTTTAGCTGATTGGATATTCGCCATAAGGGGCGATGATGAAGAGTATTTGGTTTATTGTCAACTTTCTAATTTGATTTTTATTAATAAAAATAGCTTATAAACTAGCCTTATTAGTTCATTTATTATTCTATAAGGAACCATAACCCAATATCTTTTATAAAAAGGAAATTTAAATTCACTTTTAGCTTGAATATATGAGTTTCCAAGATGAAGTTCTTCTTTGAGATAGACAGGGGCTGGTGAAACACTTAATGACCTTAGATTTAAAATCCAATCTCTATCCATTGCATGATCTATTGGAAGACTCATTTTGTAAATTTTTTTTATAATATTTTCAGCTGCAAGCCTATTTATCAGGTAACAACCTGTACCAGATTTAAAACCAAAATTTAATGATAAAAAGAAGTTATTATTAATTTTCTTTAATTTAAGTGGCAATCCTTTTTCTTTATTTCTATTACTACCTCCACTTAGTCTTAGTAAATCAAAATTTATCCCTGAATTTATTGCATCATTTATTATCTCAACAATATCTTCATTAAATTCGATATCATCTTCACAGACTAAAGCCCAATTTTCTTCAGTGTTAAGAAATTTTTTTAAAACATTTAAATGACTTAAATAACAACCTAATTCGCCAAGGTTGGTTTTTTTACCATGTAATAAGTTGTATTTTAATTCTGAATAATTTTTATGGGGCAAAGATAAATCTTTACCATCAATAGCCTCTTCGAGATTAAAAACTATTCCAACTTTATCAAAAGTCTCTTTTGCCGAAACTAATCTGTCATTTGCTCTTTTTAAATTAATTAAGTAAGTAATCACAATAAAATTATTTGGTGGAGGTGGCGGGTATCGAACCCGCGTCCATCAATCTATCCCTGTCAGCTCTACATGTTTAGTTTCATCTTTTGATTCCTTTTTAACTCTCCGATGAGCAGGATTGATAAAAAGTATTCTGTAAAAAGCTTTTCAATAAAATCACAGAAATATTTTATTGAGCAACCTATTAATCGACTTTCTTTTACCTTAATAGATATTGGGTAAAGAAAGCTAGCCTAATTAAGCGGCTAGAGCGTAGTTTGCTTTATTGCCAACTAATTGTTTTGCAACTTATTTTTACGAGCTTGTTACTAGCTCGACATGCACATTTAGTTCAAAAACAGATGTCTAATCCATTTCACCCCCATAAAGTTGTTTTATTGTAATAATTTTTTTACAAGTTGCTATTAAACTTCTTTGTCCTGAGTTTTTCTCTTTCCCATTCTTTTCTTTTAATGGTTTCTCTTTTATCAAATTTAGATTTTCCTTGGCCTAAGCTGATTTTTAATTTGATCATATTATCTTTCCAAAATATCTTTGTAGGAATACAAGTTAAACCTTTCTCTTGAGTAGCCTTAAAAATTTTTGATAATTCAGATTTTGTTAGTAAGAGTTTCCTCACTCTTAATGGATCTACTGAAAAGGTAACTTCTTTAAGAGGCAAGATAGAAAGCCCAATTATATAGGCTTCTCCTTTCTTCATCAGGATGTAACTATCCTTAAGTTCTAAACTAGAAGATCTAATAGATTTTACTTCCCAGCCTAAAAGAGATATTCCAGCTTCAAAACTTTCTAAAAGATTATAATTGTATTTTGCTTGACGATTTTCAATGACCGGCTTTCTGTTTATTTTCTTGTCTTTAGCCATTTTAGTGGACTAGTATAACTTGTTAGAAAATATATAAAATCATATTGAATGAGCAAATCAAAAATTTGGGCAGGTAATTCAACTTTCATACTTGCAGCAGCAGGATCAGCGGTTGGTTTAGGAAATATTTGGAAATTCCCATACATGGTAGGCTCAAATGGCGGAAGCGCATTTGTCATCGTTTATCTATTTTGCATATTAATTATTGGGCTTCCGGTAATGGCCTCAGAAATACTAATTGGTAAATATGGAAGAAAAAGCCCCATAAACTCTCTAAAAAAGATTTCTATGGATTTCCATTTAAACACAGGTTGGAAATACCTCGGGGTATTAGGAGCTTTTGCAGGAGTATTGATACTTTCTTATTATAGTGTTTTTGCGGGAATAGCATTTTCCTATATATTCAACGTTTTTCCTTCGGGATTGGAAAATCCCTCAAATTATTCAACTAGTTATTTTTCTTCCTTTTCAGCTTCACCTTTAAAGCTTATTTTATGGCATTCAATATTTATTTTTTTTACTTGTCTTATTGTCGGCTACGGAGTCATAAAAGGAATTGGAAGGTCTGTAAGCATCTTAATGCCTGTTTTTTTCATATTTATAACTTTAATAGCTATTTATTCCTCCATGATAGGAGATATAGATTCAACATTATTTTTTTTATTCAATCCAAACTTTTCAGCCCTAACGCCTCAGGTAATTATTAGCGCAATGGGTCAGGCTTTTTTTTCTTTATCGATTGGAATGGGAGCAATAATGGCTTATGGGGCTTATATTCCTGAAAATCAGTTGATTGGTAAAACAGTTTTATCAATTATATTATTGGATACTTTTGTAGCTTTGATTGCTGGCATAGCAATATTTCCCATCGTTTTTAGTAATTCTGATCTAACGGTAAATGCTGGACCTAGTTTGATTTTTGAAACTTTGCCAGTTGCTTTTTATTCCCTCCCTTATGGAAGCTTTTTCTCTGTTTTATTTTTTGTTCTTTTGTCTATTGCCGCCTTAAGTTCTTCAATTTCATTATTAGAGCCTTTTACAGCTTGGATGGAAGAAAAGATCAAAACAGAAAGAAGATTTATTGTATTTATCTTAGGATTGCTTATATGGGCTATTGGGCTAGGAAGTATTTTTTCATTTAATATTTGGTCAGAAATTAAATTTTTTGGTTTAAATTTTTTAGAAGGACTTGATTATTTAACAAATAATATAATGTTACCTGTTGGAGGATTTTTTATTGCCTTGCTTACTGGTTGGATTTTACCCAAACATTTCCTTAGAGAAAATTTAAATTTAGAAAAATCTATATTTAAAATTCTCTACTTTTGTCTTAGATATGTATCAATTGGCGCTATTCTTCTAATTTTTCTATATTCAGCTTTTCTGTAATTCCGCTTACATCTTCATTTGAACCTGAATCAATCTTTTTTATCCACTCATTGAGCTTTTCATCTTGAAAGTAAAGAGAATAATGAACTTCTCTCAATAACTCATTACCAATTATTTCGTATCCAATATAGTCCCATCTAGATGAGTCAAAAGGATCTTTAACTGAAGGGGTTCCCATTATGTATTGAACTTGAACTTTAGTTAGGCCTTTTTCAAGTTTTGATAGCATTTCTAAACTTATTATATTTCCTTGTGAAATTGGAACTTGATAAAAGTTGCTTGCACAGGAATAAAGAAAAAAAATAGTTATAATAGCTATAAGAGATGTAAATTTCACAACAAGATTTAAGCATATTTTTTAAAGATGAGCGAAGATAAAAACTTGAGAAAGGCTGGGCTGAAGGTTACCTTACCAAGAGTCAGGATATTAGAAATCTTTGAACAATCTTCAGAAAGACACCTTAGTGCTGAAGATATTTACAACAAAATAAGAGAAGCAGGTGATGAAGTAGGTTTAGCAACGGTTTATAGAGTTTTGACTCAGTTTGAATCAGCAGGAATACTTATGAAACAAAATTTTGAAGATAACTACTCAGTTTATGAGCTCGTTTCAGAAGACCATCACGATCACATGGTGTGTATTGATTCGGGAGCAGTAATAGAATTTAAAAATGACCTGATTGAAGATGAACAAGAAAAAATAGCAAAAGAACATGGATATAAAATTGTTGACCATAAGCTAGTCCTTTATGTGAAACCTTTAGATGGCAAAAAATAAAAAAAAGAATACGAATACAAAGCCAGTCGATAAGAATTCTTTCGAAGAGTCTTTCGCCAATGAAGATTCTCTTTCAGAAGAAAATTCATCTGAAAAAGAAGTTGAAAGCAAAATTTCTTCAGAAATAATTGCAGCTCTTGAAGAGAAGGTCTTAAGAGCACATGCAGAAGTTGAAAATGTTAGAAGAACTTCTCAAAAAGAAATTCTCAAATCAAGAATCTTTTCAGCAGAAATAATTACTAAAGACCTTCTTTCGCCAATAGATAATTTGACAAGGGCTTTGCAGCATTCCGAAGAGGAAATTCCAAGAAGCTTGATAGAACTCGTTTTAAAAGAAATCTCACAGGCTTTATCTAATAGTAATATTGAAGAAATTGATCCTTTAGGAGACAAATTTGATCCCAATTTTCATGAAGCTTTATCAATAAAAGAGGATACATCTAAGCAAGCTGAGGAAATCCTAGAAGTAGTTCAAAAAGGTTATAAAATCCAAGAAAGGGTTATCAGACCAGCATTAGTAATAGTCAATAAAATATAATTTTACCTTGTTTTTTTTCTCTTTAACCCCATAAAAAGGGAAAGAAGTATTAAGGAGTTGAACAATGTCAAAAATTATAGGAATAGACCTAGGAACAACAAACTCATGTGTAGCTATATTAGAAAGTGGAAAGCCTAAAATAATTGAAAATTCTGAAGGAGATAGAACTACCCCTTCTGTAGTTGCTTATACTGATAATGAAACCATCGTTGGGCAAAGTGCTAAGCGTCAGGCAGTAACTAATCCAGAAAATACTCTATACGCAATCAAAAGACTTATTGGCAGGAAATTTGAAGGAGAAATAAAAAAGGAAGCAGAGTCCACTCCTTTCAAAATAATCAAAGCGGAGAACGGTGATGCCTGGGTAAAAGTAAAAGGAGAAAAACTTGCTCCTCAGCAAATTTCTGCCCAAGTTCTAATGAAAATGAAAAAATCAGCTGAAGATTATTTAGGCCACGAAATCAAGGAAGCCGTAATAACAGTTCCAGCTTATTTTAACGATTCCCAAAGGCAAGCAACTAAGGATGCAGGAAAGATTGCTGGTTTAGAAGTTAAAAGAATAATAAATGAGCCTACCGCCGCGGCCTTAGCATTCGGCATGGACAAAAAAACTGGAGATCAAAAAGTTGCAGTCTATGACTTAGGAGGAGGAACTTTTGATATTTCTATTATTGAATTAGCTGAGATTGATGGAGAAAAGCAGTTTGAAGTTCTGTCAACAAATGGAGACACTTCTTTGGGAGGGGAAGATTTTGATAACGTTTTAATAGATCATCTAGTTTCGGAATTTAAAAAAGAGCAGAATTTTGACTTAACTCAAGACTCTTCAGCCATCCAGAGACTAAAGGAGGCAGCTGAAAAAGCAAAAATAGAGCTGTCTTCTAATCAACAGACCGAGATTAATCTCCCTTATATCACTGCTGATTCTTCTGGACCAAAACACTTACTTTTAAAACTTACTAGAGCAAAATTAGAATCTTTGGTAGGGGATTTGGTTTCTAAAACTTTAAAGCCCGTCGACACTGCTTTAACAGATGCGAAGCTATCTATATCGGATATTAGTGATGTGATTTTGGTAGGAGGGCAAACCAGAATGCCTCTAGTTCAGGAAAAAGTTAAGGAATTTTTTGGAAAAGATCCTAGAAAAGATATTAACCCTGACGAGGCTGTTGCTGCTGGAGCAGCAATCCAAGGAGCCGTTCTTGCAGGTGATGTAACAGATATTCTCTTACTTGATGTAACTCCTTTAACTCTTGGAATTGAAACAATGGGAGGAGTAATGACTCCATTAATAGAAAAAAACACAACTATTCCAACGAATAAATCTCAAATCTTTTCTACTGCCGAAGATAATCAGACAGCTGTTACAGTGAATGTTGTTCAAGGAGAAAGAAAACAAGCAAAAGATAACAAGCAACTAGGTTTATTTAATCTTGATGGTATTCCTGCCGCTCCCAGAGGAATGCCGCAAATTGAAGTTTCCTTTGACATAGATGCAAATGGAATACTTAATGTATCAGCAAAAGATAAGGCTACAAACAAAGAACAATCTATAACTATTCAAGCTTCAAGTGGTTTATCAGACGAGGAAATTGAAAAAATGGTTCAGGATGCTGAAGCAAATGCTGAAGACGATAAGAAATTTGAAGAACTCGTTCAAGCCAAAAATGCTGCAGATACTTTAATCCATGGTTGTAAAAAAACCCTAGAAGAGTCTGCAGATAAAGTTGAGGCTGCTGAAAAAGAAAGCATAGAAAGTGCCATATCTGTTCTTGAAGAAGCCTTGAAAAGCGATGATAAGAGCGATATTGAAGAAAAAACAAAATCTCTTGCTGATGCTTCTTCCTCATTAGCTCAAAGACTTTATGCTGAGCAACAGCAAGCCCAACAAGATGACCAAAATAATCCTGAATCTGAGAACGCTACTTCTAGTGATGAGGTTGTAGATGCTGACTTTGAAGAAGTAAAAGAAGAGAAAAGTTAGTTTTTCTAAAAAAACATCATGAGTAAGAGAGACTATTATGATGTTCTTGGTGTTAGTAAGTCTGCCAGCAAAGATGAGTTAAAAAAAGCTTATAGAAAGTTAGCGATGAAATATCATCCGGATCGGAATCCAGATGATTCCGAAGCCTCTGAGAAATTTAAAGAACTGTCCGAAGCTTATGAGATTTTATCTGATGATCAAAAAAGACAAACTTATGATAACTTTGGTCACGAAGGAGTAAATTCGTCCTTTTCAAGTTCTCAAGGAGCTGCCGATGCATTTAGTGATATATTTGGTGACATTTTTTCGGACATTTTTGGAGGATCTTCAGGAGGAAGAGCTTCATCAAGAGGAGCTGATTTAAGTTATAACTTAGAAGTCTCACTTGAGGAAGCTGTTTTCGGTAAATCTCTAAATATTGAAATACCCTCAAAAGAAAGGTGTAACGGCTTATGGAATAGATGCTCATACTGTGGCGGCTCCGGAGTGATAAGACAACAACAAGGCTTTTTTTCTATGCAGCAAACCTGTCCTCAATGCAGAGGAGAAGGCGAAATTCACGATAAAAATTGTTCTAAATGTAACGGTTCTGGATTTTTAAGTAATAATAAAAAACTATCAGTTAAGATTCCAGCAGGAGTAGATGATGGGGATAGAATCAGACTCTCCGGAGAAGGAGAGTTAGGACGGGGAGGTAATAGAGGTGATCTTTATATTTCAATAAACGTCAAAAAGCATTCTATTTTTGAAAGAGATGGAAGACATCTCTATTGTGAAGTTCCTTTAGATTTTGTAGATGCAGCCTTGGGTGGTTCAATAGAAGTTCCTACGCTTGTAGGCCGAGCAAAGATCAAAATCCCTTCAGGAACTCAAAGCCATAAAATTTTTAGGTTGAATGGCAAAGGTATAAAACCTCTTAGAGGTGGATCCATTGGAGACATTCTAGTTAGGGTAATAGTTGAAGTTCCAGTAAACTTGAATACCGAACAAAAAAATCTTTTAAACAAACTTAAAGAAAACATGTCTCATGAAAATAACTCTCCGTTAATGAGTTCATGGTTAAATTCTGCTAAAGCCTTTTTTAAAAATTTATGACGAATCTACAAAATGATTTGATTCTTGTCGGAGCAACTGGAAGGTTGGGCTCATCTATTTTGCGAACTAACTTAGTGACTTATGGCATTTGTTCCTCAAAAAACTCACTCCAAGGAAAAAAAATAGATAACTTGGCTCACCCTTTATTAAGCTCTCTATCAGAAATACCAAAAGATAAATTAAAAACACCTATAGTAATTGATGCATCATCTCCAGAAAATCTTTCAAATATCCTTGAATTTTGCCTTTCTAATAAAATTCCTCTGGTACTAGCTTCTACAGGGCACAACTCTGAACAGATAGAAACTTTAAAAAGTTTGTCTAAAGAGGTAGCTATACTTCATGCTCCAAATTTAAGTAGAGGAATAGCTTTTTTTAAGTTAAAGATTCTTAAAACAATTATTGATGATATTTATAAAAACTCCATTGATAATTCTCAAACTAATTATTCTGTAAAGATCATAGAAACACATCATGATAAAAAGAAAGATGCTCCTTCAGGAACAGCACTAGATTTAAAGAAATTCATAAAATTTCATTTAGATAAGGATCTTGATATAAAAATCGAATCTCTTCGAGATAAGTCTTCTGTGGGTAGGCACGAAGTAATATTTGAGTTTGATAACGAAGAAATTCTTGTCGCGCATAATGCATTGAGTAGAGATATCTTTGGTGAGGGTATAAGACTATGTAATTCTTTGTACCAAAAAAAACCAGGTTTATACAGTGTAGAAGATCTATTAAAGGAAGATAATTAATTTCTTTATTCTTAATTTGGAATATGTTCTAATTCGTTTTCTCAGTGAATTAGAGAAAAAATACACACTCGTTTGGATAGAGTATTAGGGTGCTTTCATTGCTCAATGTAAGTTTAATACTTTGCCTCGAGGAGGATTAACCCAGCCTAAAGGCTATATAAAAGGAGCAATTTATGGATATTTCCATAGAACAAATGTTGAAAGCCGGAGTTCATTTCGGACATCAAACTAGGTTTTGGAATCCTAAAATGGAAAAATACATTTTTGGAGACAGAAACAAAGTTCACATAATCAATTTAGAAAAAACTTTAGAGTGCTTAACCCCTGCTGTTGAGTTTTGTAAAAAGCTCTCCGCATCGAATAACAGAATTCTTTTTGTTGGAACCAAAAGAGCTGCTAGAAGAGTCATCAAAGAAGAAGCTGAAAGATGCAATATGCCTTTCATAAATTATAGATGGCTTGGTGGAATGCTCACCAACTATAAGACTGTAAGATCTTCAATTAGAAGGCTCGAAATTCTAAATACTCAGGAAGAAGAAGGCAAGTTTGCAGATTTAACCAAGAAAGAGGTTCTAGGCATTAGAAGAGAAATGGAAAAGTTAGATCGTTCAATTGGTGGAATAAAGAATATCGGAGGTCTTCCCGAAGCTCTTTTTGTAATTGATGTAGAAAATGAAAAGATAGCAATTGCTGAAGCAAAAAAAATGGGGATTCCCATTATAGGAATAGTTGATACTAATTCAAATCCAGATGATGTAGATTTTATTATTCCAGGCAATGATGATGCCATCAGATCTATTTCCCTAATTTCAAGAATAATTTCAAACGCATGCCTTGAAGGTGCTGAAATGTCAGGAGCAACCAGAACCTCTAAAGATGGTCCTGTAGTTGTTAAAAAAGCTTCTCAAGAAGAACATGAAGTTGAAAGCAGAATTAGTAACCAAGAAGAAGTAAAAGAATCAGCTGAGGTCAAATAAATGACAATAAAAGCACAAGACGTGAAAGAGCTTAGAGAAAAAACAGGCTTGGGTATGATGGAATGTAAAAAAGCTCTTGAAGAAGCAAAAGGAAATTTAGAGGACGCAATAAAAAATCTAAGAAAAAACAGCGCTTTAAAAGCAGAAAAAAAAGCTTCAAGAACTGCTGTTGAGGGGATAATAATTTCTCAAGCATCGAAAAAAGAAATTACTTTTGTAGAAGTAAATTGCGAAACTGACTTTGTTGCTAAAGATGAAAATTTTATCAACTTCTGCGAAGAAACTTTGAAAGTTGCTGTTGATATCTCTTCTGAAGAAAATTTATTGGATGAAGTTTCTAAAAGTATGGAAAAGCAAAGAATGTCTTTGGTTCAGAAAATTGGTGAAAACATAATTATCAGAAAGATAAAAAAAATCTCTGGCGAAGTCCTAGAATCATATATTCATTCAAATAAAAAAATAGCTTCCGGAGTTTCTTTAGAGCAAGGGAGTCAAGAGATTGCCAAAGAAGTAGCCATGCACATTGCTGCATCTAATCCAATAGTTCTGTCTCCAGAAGATTTGGATGAATCTTATGTAAATTCTGAAAGAGAAATCTTTAAATCACAGGTCGAAAAGGAAGATAAACCTAAAGAAATTAAAGAAAAAATGATTCAAGGCAAATTAAATAAACAGCTTGCTGATGTAAGCTTGCTGAAACAGCCTTTTGTAAAAGACCCTTCTAAGAGCGTGGAAGCATTTCTTTCTGAGTCGAATGCTAGAATATCTTCATTCCTAAGAATTGAGGTCGGCGAAGGCATAGAAATTGAAAAGAAGGATTTTGCAGATGAAGTTAAGTCTCAACTTGAAAGTTAATTTTTTAATAAATAATTAAGATGTTAGAAGAGACTAAATCTGAAACTGAAGAGCAAATGAATAAAACCATTTTATCTTTAGAAAAAAAACTTCAAAGAATAAGAACTGGAAGAGCAAACCCATCATTATTGGAGTCAGTTGAAGTAGATTACTATGGCTCAAATACACCCATAAGCCAAATGAGTAATATTTCAGTTGAAGATGCTAGAACTCTATCAATAGTTCCTTGGGAAAAAGATCAGGTTCAAAATATTGAAAAAGCTATTCAGTCTTCTGATATTGGACTTCAGCCCGCAACTTCAGGTGATGTTATAAGAGTTATCGTTCCTGAGCTAACTGAAGAAACCAGAAAAGATCTAATTAAGGTTGCTAAATCTGAAGCAGAAAACTCTAAAGTTGCGATAAGAAATCAAAGAAGAGATGCAAATGCTATGCTGAAAGAGTTTTTTAATGAAAAGGAAATCTCACAAGATGATTTAAGACGCGGAGAGGAAATTATTCAAACTCTCACTGATAATTACGTAACAAAGATAGATTCACTCCTAGAGAAAAAAGAAAAAGATCTTTTAGAAATTTAAAAATGAAAAATCTCAACCATCTTGCGGTAATTATGGATGGAAACAGTAGGTGGGCAAAAAATAGAAACCTTCCATCAAAAGCAGGTCATAAAGAAGGAGTAAAAAAAGCTAGATTAGCAGTTGAATATGCCTTAGAAAAAAAAATTAGCTACCTCACTTTGTTTGCTTTTAGCACAGAAAATTGGCTAAGAGAGGAACTAGAAGTTAAAGATCTTATAAGTTTGTTCTTTGATGCATTAGAAGAACAGACTCCAGATCTTAGAGAACAAAAAGTTAAGCTAAATTTTATAGGAGATATTTCAAGGTTTAACAAAAAATTAATAAAGAAAATAGAAAAATCAAAAAAACTTACTGAAGAATATGAACCAAAGCTTAATTTAATAATTGCCGCTAGCTACGGAGGAAAGTGGGACATAATAAATGCGGTTAATAAATTTTATTCAGATAAAAACAATAAAGAATTAAATGAAAATTCTCTAGAGGATTATCTTGAAACAAAAAATTTTCCTAATCCAGATTTAATAATTAGGTCTGGAGGAGAACAAAGACTTAGTAATTTTTACCTTTGGCAGTCTTCATACTCTGAACTCTATTTCTCGAAAAAACTTTGGCCAGACTTTAATGAAAAAGATTTTGAAAATGCTCTTGAGGACTTTTTTGGCAGAAAGAGAAAGTTTGGAATAGAAACAGGATAAGAATGAAAAGAGCTCTCACCGGATTGATCTTAGGCCTTTTTGTGCTTTTTTTCGTTTTTCTAGTTAATGATACTCTCTTTCAAATAATTTTAGTCGGGATACTAGGATATTCCTTACTTGAATTATTTAAAATAAAGCGAAAAAGAAGCATCTTTGACTGGATAATATTTATTATGATTCTTGTAAATATATCTTTAATTTTTCCTATAGTGAACTCATTTGGCAGAAGCTTTTTTTTTACTGCATTATTAATTTCAGTTTTGACGGATATTTTTGCTCTTGTCTTCGGAAAACTTTTAGGTAAAAGGTTTATCTATCCTTCTGTAAGTCCAAATAAAACTTTAGAAGGAACTCTTTTAGGATTGGTGACTCCAAGTTTCTTGTTCCTTCTCTCTGGATATTTTTTCATTGAATTAGAAATAACTGGATCAGAATTTTTTTCAGAATTTCTAGTTATAACCCTATTTATTGAATCATTTGGATATCTCGCAACTTTTTTTATAATTCTGATTTCTTCTTTAGCAAGCATCTCTGGAGATTTGCTAGCAAGTAAATCAAAAAGATTAATGGGTATCAAAGATTTTGGAAATCTCTTACCAGGCCATGGTGGTGTTCTCGATAGAATAGATAGCCATATAATTTGCATACCAGTGTTTTTTATTTTCTACAGTCTAATTTAATGCAGAAAGTAATAGTACTTGGATCTACTGGATCAGTTGGAAAATCCTCTCTACAAGTTATTGAACAAAATAAAGATAAATATGAA
>MDSZ01240987.1_pt1 | contig 13724 bp, 9 predicted proteins | sample 811201 | NCBI WGS metagenome assembly MDSZ01 (sample SAMN05326647, study PRJNA326480) | marine metagenome | isolation source: seawater | place: Indian Ocean: North | collected 2010
GGCCATGCAGATATTGTAGAATTTGCAGAAGCATGTGGAGCTAAAGATGTAGTAGTTTATCATACAGATCCAAATCAAGCACGACCCCCATTAGTTGAGGCTCTAGAAAAGAATGGTCATACCGTCCATCAACCTAAGAATGGTGAAAGTTATGTTTTACAATGAGCCGATGGGGTTGAATACTTCAGCCTCAAGGGAGGGGTGATTAAGATGGCGAAGAAGCGAGGTCCAAGGAAAAAACCTGCTGCTGGCGGGCCTAAGAAAAAGCGACGCAAGAAGATGCGTTTAACTTTGAAAAGTAAGTCATTGAAGAAGACTGACAGCTATACAGATACTGTGGGCTGGTCTACTTCTGGTAGGGTATTGGAAGATGCCCCCAAAATCGAGGAGCCCACCAAAATCAAACACCAGTGTTCTCTTTGCGGCTCAATAATGATGGTGGATAAACCAAAGCGTGCAAAATATACAATCATATGTCCTCATTGTGAACATGTGGATGATTTCTCGTAGTGATTGTATTGATGCGGCGCTCAATCGCCATTATTTTGTTAATGTTGAGTTTCAACATTTCTGGTTGTTTAGGTGAGGAAGAAGATTCAGAAGGCTTGATCCTTGCTACAACTACATCAATGAGAGATTCTGGACTATTGGATGTATTATTATCATCATTCAAAGAAGAATATGATATAGAAATTGGAGTTGTTGCTGTAGGAACTGGAGCAGCATTGAAACTTGGTGAAAATCGAGATGCAGATATGTTGATTGTTCATGCACCAGAAAAAGAAATCCAATTCATAGAACAAGGCTATGGAAATTCTAGAACTACATTTGCATGGAATAGATTTGTATTATTGGGCCCAAGTGAATTGAATGGACCAACAAATGTATCTGAAGCATTTGAACACATTCAAGATGAATGTATTATCTCGAGGGGCGATGGTTCTGGAACTCATATTAAAGAACAAGAGATATGGCGCAGTACAACGATATCATTAATCGAAGATAGTTCTGGAACTCACCCCTCTAGTGAATCATATTATTCCATTGGCCAAGGAATGGGTGCGGCTTTGAATATGGCAAATGAATTGCGTTGTTGGGTACTCAGTGATATGGGCACATGGCTATCTATGTCTCCACAACTTGATCTTGTCGCAAATATTTGGGAAGACGAACTTACACTGAATCAATATAGTATCATTCAATTAGAGAATGAATATCAATCTCAAACCTTACTCTTTGAAGAATACTTGATGTCTTCAAAAGGAGAAGCGATTATCGCTGAATATACCATTAATGGCCAACAAATGTTCAATCCAGGTCAACCCAACCAAGAACCGTCGAGCAATGCTTGAGATTGTAAAGAGTCTCTTGTTACTATATTTCCATCTTCTAAAATCAATGTTCTATTTGCCATCCTCTGTGATTGAAATGGGTTGTGAGTGGCCAACAAAACCGCTCCCCCATTAGAAATGAAATTCATAACTAATTTTTCCAATATAGAAACATTAGGGCCATCTAAGTTGGCTGTGAATTCATCCAACAACAATACTTCAGGTTTTGAAGATAAGGCCCTAACTAGGGCTAATCGTTGCCGTTCGCCCCCCGATAGTGTAGATGGATCACGATTTGCAAAATTTTCCAATCCGACTTGCTTCAACCACCACATTCCTTCCGAACTTTCAACCCCTGAGTGCATAACATTAGTCAACACATCACCATATAGGGTAACAGCCCTTTGATGAACCATCATCACATCGAGATTTGAAACATAGCCATCCCTTTCTAAGCCGGCAACATTTCGTAATAAACTGGATTTTCCACTTCCAGATGCTCCAAGAACGGCAACACACTCTCCTGATTTAAATTTCAACGAAACATCACTTAGAATCTGATTTCCATCGACTGCCCAATTCAAATCCACCACATCTACTTCTACCTCCATTCCAGTTTTGAAAACGGGCTCCCCCCATACTTCTGGAGGTGAACTTTTTCCTCCTCGCTTGTTTTCAATCAAGAGCGCAATACCTGAAGCGAATAATGCAATCAACAATAGAATCCCACCAAGCGACAAAGCTGAATCAAGATCTCCTTGAGAAGTTTCTAACACAATGCTAGTTGTCAACACCCTTGTTTTTCCCGCAATGTTCCCACCGATTATCATCACTGCCCCAACTTCAGCAATCGCTCTACCAAAACCCACCAAGGAGGCGTTTACTACACCGCCCCGCGCTTCACGGAGATGGGTTATCACCCCATCTTTCCGGCCTAGCATTCGGTGCGTTTCAAGCACCTCTCGAGAAACATTCTCCATCGCACTCCAAGAAAGTCCCCACACTAGTGGGAGAATCAACAATGTTTGAGCAATAATCATCCCTTCAAGGGTGAATAATAGCCCCAACCCTCCAAACATACCTTGTCGGGATAAAGCGAGATATACCGCAACACCAACCACTACCGGAGGCAACCCATAGAGCGTTCTTACTCCCACTTTCAACATCGGCTTTGCTGCAAAATTTCTCCGAGCACATATTGAAGCTAAAGGAAGCCCGATCAACATCGCCAGAATCGTAGCACTTCCTGAAACCATTAGAGAAGTAACTGTGACTTCCCAAATAGCCTCGGACATGATTCAACGGACTTTGTAACTTCTTTTCATAATTGGTCATCAAGCGATAGGTCCATGTTCATGTGTTGAAACGAAGGGTTCGGTAGCATGGAGTATTTTGTTTCACTCGAACGAGCGAGAGAGATAGGAGATCAACTATCAATAGAAACTTCAGAAGAGGTTTTGGAACTTGATGAAGCCCATAACCGAATTCTATCTTGCAACATTGAGAGCTTAGTTGATGATCCCCCATTTGATAATTCAAGTATGGATGGATTTGCAGTATTACACAAAGATACACCAGGGCGGCTGAAAATAATCGGCACATCTCAGGCCGCTGCTGCTGAGGAATTGGTAATGAAAGAAGGAGAAGCGGTCCGAATTATGACTGGTGCACAGATGCCAAATGGCGCAGATGCGATCATCATGGTTGAGAAGACTTCAACCTCTGAGGACGGAGAATGGGTAGATGTCTTGGAAGAAGCAAAGCCAGGATGGGTGCGCAAAAAAGGAGAGAATTTGCGTAAAGGGGAAGCAGCACTACTCGCGGGCACTAAATTGGTGCCACATAATCTCGGATTGATCGCCACAATGGGGCACCCAACTGTGAAAGTACACTCCCCACTCCGAGTATCAATAATTTCTACAGGAGACGAATTGAAATCTCCCGGAGAAGAGTTACAATCTGGAGAGATTTACGAGTCCAACTCTTTTGGTTTAGCTGGACTTGTGAAAGAGTTGGGATGTATACCTATTCGGACGGGTGCCTGCGCTGACTCAATTTCTACATTAAGGAAAGCTTTGGATCATGCAGCAGAAAATAGCGATTTGATAATTACTAGTGGGGGAGTTTCCATGGGGGAATGGGACCTTGTTAGAAAAATAATGGAAGAGGAAGGAGAAATTCATTATTGGCGTGTAAAAATACGCCCCGGCTCCCCTCCATTATTTGGTACATGGAAAGGAACACCTTTGTTTGGAGTACCCGGCAACCCAGTTTCAAGCCATGTGGTTTTCAGAATGCTAGTTAGACCTTGGATACTCAAACAATTTGGTATTCAAGGCCCATATGATTCAACGGTTCCAGTTACTTTGTTGGAGGATCTTAAAGCAGCAGAAGACTGTTTTACATTGAGAAGAGTGTATGTTGAGAATATTGAAGGAGAGTTGTTGGCATCAACAAAGACACATCAGGGTTCTGGAAATTTACATAGTTTGGTTTCAGCCAACGCTTTGACATATCTTGCCCCCGGAACAACTGCAAAAACAGGACAAAAAATAGATGTCATTCTCTTATGAGGCGAAACAATGAATCCAAGCATAACAATAGATTCTGAAATGGAATTATTAGATGCACTCAAAAAAATCCACCCCTCTTCAAGCAATAGAACACTTCGACATATGCTAACTCAGAAACGTGTAACAGTAAATGGAACAGTTGCACTCAAAGCGAAAACAATAGTTTCACCCAGTTCAATTGTTGAGATACATCCTAAACCAGCAATCGAGAATAAATTACTCGATATCATTTACGAAGATGAAGAATTGATTGCAGTGAATAAACCACCAGGGATGTTGACGGTAGCGACCGATAAAATGGAGACAAATACTCTCCATTCAAAGGTTCAGCAATATCTGACATCTCAGAATGAAGAAGAATGGGGATATATTATTCATAGATTAGACAAAGAAACCAGCGGAATTATTTTGTTCGCAAAGGATGAAAAAACAAAGCAGAATTTACAGAATCAATTTGCTGAACGGAAAGTGGAACGCCGATACCAAGCAATTGTTGAAGGAATAATCGAACAGCAAGGTATTGCAGAAGATTGGTTGATTGAAGATAAGAATCTACGCGTATGGGTTTCCAAAGAAGGAAGCAGGGGCTCAAAACTAGCAATAACTCATTGGCAACTCCTCTCCACAAATTCCGAAATAAGTAAAGTAGAATTGAAAATTGAAACGGGAAGAAGACACCAAATCAGAGTGCAATTGGCCGAAAGAGGCAACCCGGTTGTGGGCGATCAAGCACACGGTTCAACAATTCAAACAAAACGATTGATGTTACACGCCACCACATTGATTTTTATTCACCCAAATGGAGAAGAAATGAACCTCTTCTCAAAACCCCCCTCAATCTTTGAAAAGAATACATTCTGAAGAATGATGACATGCATTGAATAACCGGTGCCAAGACCCAGCAATTACATGGGTGGAGCGGACAACACTAGTCTAGTCGACCAAGGCTGGATCAAAGTCAAGGGAGCCCGTACCCATAATTTGAGGAACATAGATGTCGAATTACCAAGGGGGCAGTTTGTTGTCATCTCTGGAGTATCAGGAAGTGGAAAATCTAGCTTAGCATTTGACACATTATATGCTGAAGGGCAGAGGAGATATGTTGAGTCACTATCTTCCTATGCTAGACAATTTCTAGGGCAGATGAAAAAGGCTGATTGCGATCAGATAGAAGGCCTTTCTCCGGCGATTAGTATTGATCAGAAACAAGGCTCTCATAATCCAAGATCAACAGTTGCTACAGTTACTGAAATTATGGATTATCTTCGTTTATTGTGGGCTAGAATAGGTATTCCTCATTGTCCCACATGTGGTGATGAAGTTGCTAGAAGAACCATTCAGGAAATAGTCGATGATATGTTATGGCGTTTTACCGATCAAGCATGTGCCATATGGAGTCCGGCGATAAGAAATAGAAAAGGTACCCATGTAGATTTATTCCAACATTTAGTTGATCAAGGATGGACACACGGTAGAATCAACGGTAGGGATGCGGAATTTGAGAACCCACCAGCCCTTGAAAAGAACCTTCGCCACGATATTGATGTTCGAATGGATCGAATGAAGATCGGAAATCAGACCCGCCAGAGATTGACTGAAGCGGTGGAGGCAGGATTACGCCTCGGCGGCGGGACCGTCGCCATCGAAAAGATAGATTCAGATGAAGAAGCGTTAGCCTATAGTGAGGAATTTGCTTGCCCCAAACACGGCTCTTTCATGCCAGAATTAAGTCCACGTGTATTTTCATTCAACAGCCCCCTTGGCGCCTGCTCTTCTTGTCAAGGATTGGGCGTTCAACGTAGATTCAGTGAGGAATTGGCCATAATCGAAGAGGCTAGTATTAGCGAAGGCTGTATCAGGCCATTTAGACAATCAATGTCTCCAGGGTGGTATAGAAAACAGATGGAACAAGTAGCGGAGCACTACGGGATACCAACCGATGTCCCTTTCAAGGAATTAGATGATGATCAAAGGGACATCCAATTATATGGAACGGGCTCAACCATTATCGATTTTGAATTCCGTTCAGAAAAGGGTTCGACATACCAAATGCAACGCCCGTGGATGGGTGTGATGGGGAGATTGAACAAAACGTATACCGAAACAAGTTCAGAAAGAACTCGCCACAGATTGATGTCATTCATGACAGACGAACCCTGTTTGGATTGCAATGGTGAAAAATTGAATCCCTCTGCAAGAGGAGTTACTGTTGGTGGAACATCACTTCCATCTCTTGGTTCAATGACGGTATGTAACTCACTACAATTAGTTCAGTCATGGAGGGGAGGCAAGAAGCCACTAGACGAAAAATCGCTATTTATTGGCGACGAAGTTATCAAAGAAATCGAGAACCGCCTTTCTTTTCTTAACGATGTAGGATTAGATTATTTGACACTCGATAGAAGAGCCAACACCCTTTCTGGCGGTGAAAGTCAAAGAATTAGATTAGCCACACAAATTGGTACTAGATTGACTGGCGTTATGTATGTCCTCGATGAGCCAAGCATTGGACTCCATCAGAAGGATAACGCTCAACTCATTAGTACGCTCAGGGAATTGTCCGAATCAGGAAATACACTAATTGTTGTTGAGCATGATGAAGAGACTCTCAGGCAAGCCGATTGGTTATGTGATCTTGGCCCCGGAGCAGGAGCTGATGGTGGAGAAATTGTGGCAAATGGCCCGCCAATTGAGATAATGGAATGTGAGGAGAGCATAACGGGAGCATATCTTTCTGGCCGCCGTAAGATTCCAACACCCGACTATCGAACCCCGCCAGAAAACGGATGGTTAACGATCAAAGGCGCGAGGCACAACAATCTAGCCGGAATTGATGTAATGATACCTTTGGGCTTGATGACCGCTGTGACAGGAGTTTCCGGTAGCGGAAAATCATCTCTAGTGTCTGGAATATTAGGTCCAGCACTAATGCGCACAACTCAAGGAAGCGACAAAATTCCAGGAAAACACGACTCAATAATCGGTGCAGAAGACGTAGACAAGGTCATCATAATCGACCAATCACCAATTGGTAGAACACCTAGATCAAACCCTGCAACATATACCAAAGCATTCGATGAGGTGAGATCAATATTTGCAAACACCCCATTATCCAAGGAACGCGGATACAAACCGGGGCATTTCTCATTTAATGTAAGGGGCGGCCGTTGCGAATCGTGTAAGGGCGCAGGATCAATAAAATTGGAAATGAACTTTTTACCGGACGTATGGATGACATGCGACGTTTGTAAGGGTGCCCGATATACTAGGGAAACACTAGAAGTTGAATGGAAGGGGAAGACCATCTCAGATATTTTGGCAATGTCAGTTTCTCAAGCAACTAACTTTTTCGAACACCATCGAAAACTCCACCGAATATTATCAACCTTGAATGACGTTGGTCTTGGATATATCAGACTAGGCCAACCAGCAACAACACTCAGTGGGGGAGAGGCGCAGAGAGTTAAATTGGCAAGTGAATTGAAACGGCCAGCAAATAATCACACATTGTATATCCTTGATGAGCCGACAACAGGACTATCATTTTCTGATACCCAGAAACTCATCGAAGTATTGCTGAGATTGAGAGAAAAGGGCCACACAATCGTTGTTATCGAACACCATCTTGATGTTGTGAAAAGTGCGGACTGGATAATCGACTTAGGCCCGGACGGGGGCGATGGGGGCGGTACGGTAATTGCTCAGGGAACCCCAGAAGATGTTTCAAAAATCAAGAAAGGATATACTGGAACTTGCCTAAAGAGCGTATTGTAGGACCGAAGCCATAATCCCTCGGAACCGCTTCGAAACTGTATGGATTCTGAATATACCCCCCCTTCGGAACCGTCAAAGGAATATTCAGATATCTTTGACATTGCAGCCTCCACCGAAACTCTGAACGAGAGATTGAACCAAACCCGGGCAGAAGAGCGAGAGATATTCTTGTTCAATACAGGCCCTGGAGTTTTAATCAACCGATTAATGCCAATTCCAGTTATTGCTGCAGGATTAATTTATCAATTCGATCCAACATTATTGAATCTCGAATTAAGTGGCACAATTATTCCAATTATGCTTTTTTTGATTCTTGTTGGACAAGTATTGTGGCAGGGATTACTTGCTAAACGAGCAAGAGGATTGAAATTGACAAGGGCTAACTTTGAGTTAGAAGGAGTGTTAGCTAGAAGAAACGGCCAACCATTCAAATCACTCGAAGGATATGATCAGGTTTCAAACACATTACGCGACGAACACTATCAGGCAATTTCCCATCGCGTATTTGGGATAATTGCAATATTATGTTACCTAGTTACCCTATTTGGAGCCACATTCGTCTCTCCCCCTTCAGCATGGAATGAAATGACATTCACGACAGCAGACCCTTGGCCATTCCTTTTCGCAATGTCAGTAGCGGTAGGAACGGGTCTTTCCATCTTAGTTTGGTTAGCAGCGACTATGGACCCAACCAAAGATTTCGATGCATCCCAACCAACAGGACTTCTCTCTACATATGTCCCATCGGGCCACCCTACCCTGTTAACCGCACCATTTACTCAGATGATGCGTTATATGATGGAACCAACCCTTGCCAGTAAATGGAATCAATACATCAGAGAAACCACACTTCAAGTAAAAGATGGAATATCCAAAGTAGCAGCTGTTGAGAAAACCATTTTTCTTTATCACATGAATCAAGAAGGAGTATTAGATGATGACCAAGTACAATCAGAACTTAGCGAGATTTTCTCTGAAGAATCAATCGATCAGATTATTTCCCATGAAATATTCAACATGAAGATGATTCAACATCTATTGGAATTAACTAGAGAATATATCCCTTCGTTTTTCTTAGTCATAGATCGCCTCGAGCACCTTTTCATGAATGAATTAGAAGACTTACAAAACTCTACATTCATTTTTGATTCAGAGGTTGATAGACAAACATCAAGCGACCAGATCAACCTTCTGATATACCTCGCATGTTTGATTGATAGTGACGAAACGTATGAGGTAGAAGTCATCTCCCCCTCCCTTGAACCACAACACCAAACAATCAAACTAACATTTGACAAAGAACAAACTGTAAAAACTCCGGAGAGTAAAGCACTCTCAATTTCAAGTAATCAAAAAATAGACTTGATAGACGTCATTGGAGATTCCCTTGACAAAGGATCTGTGCTATGGCTTTCCATGCAACCGAACGGTAAAGGAATATTCGATACTCATGTGAGGCTAAAGAATTCTGCAGGAGATGTCATTGAAGGAAGAACGATGCGTACATCGGTTTCAAAGAATATTTCCCAAACTCTGAAACAATATTCTGGCAAGGCCGGCAAGGCTGGTGGGTTAGCAGTACCCCTGCTAAAAGTAGTGCCAAGCCTACGCAAACTCGTCGGATTACCTTGAATTGAGGATGAAAGCCTTCATGGACGGTCTTCAATCACAACCTTCTGCCCCTACGGGGCAGGTTGTGCTGGGGCTGTCAACAATTGTGCACCGTATCGAAGTCACCCCAAAGCCCGGAATGGTTGATGTCAGAGGAGAAGTAGTTAGGCGCTCACTCCTCAATAATCACAATATTTCAGTAGATAAGGTGAGGAGTATTGTCGGTTTTTTGGTTAATTCTGAGTTGGATGAAGGCCCATTAAACGAGGATTTGGATGTACTATTCGCTGATCCAATAATCGAAAATGCAACATGTAATTCTCCTCTACTTGAGGATGGGACACAATTCCCAGAACGCCCAGACGCGGTAATCAGTATAGGCTTCAAACCCGGAGTTACCGATAATCCGGGAAGTGCAGCTTTAGACGGCCTTCTAACTCTCCACCCAGAGCTGGGTGATGGCGCTGCAATTTCAACATCAATGACTTATGCATTCCATGGCCTTAGCGAAGACATCGATCTAAATTGGCTTGCAAAACAACTTCACAACCCCCTGATTGAAATTGCTAAAGTTGCAGACACAAGAAATCCAAAAACACCCCTCCCCGTTCTAGATTTTCCAACCCCTCAAAAGACTGAATTCACTATACCCGCCACCATAGATTTAGAAGTCAGCGACGAAGAACTGTTGGAGATTTCAGAAAAGGGAATACTCGCCTTGAGTTTAGAGGAAATGAAGGCTATACAATCACATTATAGGGACCCCGAAATCCAAGCCCAGAGAGAAGCCAGAGGCCTACGTCCAGATGCCCCAACCGATGTAGAACTGGAATGTCTTGCACAAACTTGGTCAGAGCACTGTAAACACAAGATTTTCGCCGCAAAAATCGAGCACCACGACACCGAAACAGGAGAGAAGAGTGAGATTGACTCACTATTCAAGACCTATATTATGAAACCAACCGAAAAAATGCAAAATGAAGTTGATTGGCTTCTCTCAATCTTTCATGACAACTCCGGGGTCATCGCTTGGAACAATGAATGGAGCCTTTGCATGAAAGTGGAAACCCACAATTCCCCCAGCGCTTTAGATCCATATGGTGGAGCGATGACGGGTATTGTTGGAGTGAATAGAGACATCCTTGGTACAGGATTGGGAGCCAGACCAATTGCCAACACCGATATCTTTTGTTTCGGCCCTCCTGATTGGGAAGGCGAATTACCCGAAAATCTGTTTCATCCAACCCGCGTCCTTGAAGGCGTCCATGCAGGCATCCGAGTAGGAGGTAATGAAAGTGGAATTCCAACTGTGAATGGCGCAATAGTCTTCGATGATAGGTTCATTGGCAAACCATTGGTATATGCGGGAACGATTGGATTGATGCCCAGACATCTCCCAGATGGAAGAGAGACTCACATCAAAAATCCCGCAGAAGGCGATTTGGTTTACATGGTGGGGGGTAGAGTTGGGGCTGACGGAATTCATGGGGCCACATTTTCCAGCCTCGAATTAACGGAAGAAAGTCCTAGCAGCGCAGTACAAATTGGCGATCCCATCACCCAGAAAAAGATGCTTGATATGATTCTTGAAGCGCGAGATGCAGGCCTAATCACTTGTATCACAGACAACGGAGCAGGTGGACTTTCTAGCAGCATTGGAGAAATGGCAGAATATACCGATGGTTGTATCATCGACTTAGCAGCAGTTCCATTGAAGCAAAGCGGATTATCTGCTTGGGAAATATTAGTTTCCGAATCACAAGAAAGGATGACGGTTGCCGTACGCCCATCCGATCAAGAAGCGTTTGAAAAATTAGCTAAACTACACGAAGTCGAAGCAACAATTGTTGCCAATTTCACTTCTACGGGTATGTTTCATGTCAAATATGGAGACCTGACAGTCGCATCTCTCCCTTTGACTTTCTTACACGATGGAGTTCCACAACTGCAATTACAAAGTGAATGGAGGCCACCGAAAAACACACCCTTTGAGCCCCTAACTGAAGTGGATCATAACGAAATTCTGTTAGATTTGTTGAGGAGGCCAAATATTGCTAGCAAAGAAACATTGGTCAGACAATATGATCATGAGGTAATTGCCCAAACCGCAGTCAAACCCTTTGTTGGCAAGAATTGCGACGGTCCTGGCGATGCAGGAGTACTTGCACCAATCCATGGAGACTCTCAAGGCTTCGTAGTATCTTGCGGTCTTTCACCGAGATATTCTGATATCGACGCAGGAGCAATGGCTGCAGCAGCTGTTGATGAAGCAGTGAGAAATGCTGTTTGCAGTGGCGTAGACACCAGTAAGATGGCTGGTTGTGACAATTATTGTTGGCCAGACCCGATTGAAAGCGAGAAGACGCCAGATGGTAAATTCAAATTGGCCCAATTAGTTAGGGCGAATAGAGAGTTGGAAAGAGCATGTACTGGTTACAATGTTCCATGTATTAGTGGTAAAGATTCAATGAAAAATGACTATGGTAAGGGGAAGGACAAAATCAGTATTCCACCAACCCTTTTGTTTTCCCTCATTGGTAATCATCCAGATGTTAGAGTATCAATTACGAGCGATCTGATTGGTGCTGGACATCACCTGTTTATTTTAGGGGAGACTAGAGAAGAACTTGGAGCAAACGAAGTTGCATACATGTTGCGCCGGCAAAACAGGGCCGCAGGAATCGGGGGTGAAGTCCCGCGCTTGCACGATATCGAATCTAATCTATCGAGATACAAGGCTCTGACTAAAGCGATTCACAAAGGATTGGTTTCAAGCGCTCACGATTGTAGTGAAGGAGGCGTTTCAGTGGCATTGGCCGAGATGTGCATCGGCGGACGACAAGGGGCCAGCATCGACATTGCTGATATTGGGCAAGCAAGTAGGTGGGCCAGATTGTATGGTGAGAGCCTAGCCCGAATTATCGTAGCAGTAATGCCTGAAAAACTCGAAGAGTTCAAACAGCAAATGAATGGACATCATTATGTTGAATTAGGAAAAACAAACGATTCCAACCATTTAATCATCAAAGATGGCGGAGAAACATTGCTTGATGTGGATGTTGAAAGCGCTGCAGAAGCATGGAAAGAGACATTCCCAGGGGGTGATTTCTGATGGTTCATACACCAAACGTTGCAGTGCTGACGGGCTTCGGCATAAATTGCGATCATGAGACTGCAGCAGTATTCAGGATTGCAGGAGCAAACCCCGAAAGAATACACGTCAACCATCTTGTTTCAGGGGAAAGAGACCTTTCCGAATTCCACATACTTGCAGTTCCTGGCGGGGTTTCATTTGGAGACCACCTCGGTAGTGGTAGATTGCTAGGAAATAGAATGCGCTTCAGTCTTAGAGAACAGTTATCCCAATTTGTAGCTGAGGGTAAACCAATTATTGGAATCTGTAACGGCTTCCAGGTACTGGTTAAGACAGGTTTGTTACCCGGTAAAGAAATACCAGATTTTGAACAGACAGCATCTCTTACTTTGAACAATAGTGGCCGTTATGAAGACCGTTGGGTAACATTGGATTTCAACCAAGATAGCAATTGTATCTGGACTAAAGGGATTCAAAGAATGGAAGTTCCAGTAAGGCATGGAGAGGGGAAATTTGTTACACCATCTGAGGAGATTCTTGACACATTAGATACCAATGGGCAATTGGTTTGCCGATATGTCGACCCCACTACTTCACCCGGAGGGGGGATTACAAACGAGCCCTTACCATTCCCCATTTGTCCTAATGGTAGTATGAGAAATATTGCTGGAATCAGCGATCCTACTGGATTGATTTTCGGTCTAATGCCGCACCCTGAAGCAATCTATGCACGTTGGTTACACCCCCATTTCCGTCGCCAAGAACTTCCTGATGTAGAACGCCCCCCATCTCCATTCGACCACATCATTAGTGATGATACAGAGACTGAAGAAAACAACCGTCTGGCTAGAGACCGCGAAGCCGAACGATTAGTTTGGGAAGGGGACGGCATGGCAATTTTCCATAATGCTGTTGAATATGTGAGAAATAACCTTTGAGCAAGATTATCATCACACCCCCTTTCGCCGAAACATGGTTACTGAGAAACTGTGGATGGACTCCATAGAGGCTTGCTATGAGACAGAATTTTCAGCAACAGTCCAAGCAATTGAGGAAGACAAGGTAATCTTAGATCGCACCTTATTCTATCCAATTGGCGGGGGTCAAAATTGGGACCTTGGAAAATTAACTTGGGACGGTGGAGAATCTGAAGTATCCGAGGTGCGTGGAAGAGATGAAGTTCAGCACAGATTAGAGACGGTGGAGAATTTACAGGTCGGGCAAACTATCGAAGGCAGTATCGATTGGCAACGTAGACATGCCCACATGCGGATGCACACAGCACAACATCTCGTTTCAGGGATAGTTTACGAGATGTTTCACGGAACTAGAACTGTGGGA
>MDSZ01059455.1_pt1 | contig 13723 bp, 10 predicted proteins | sample 811201 | NCBI WGS metagenome assembly MDSZ01 (sample SAMN05326647, study PRJNA326480) | marine metagenome | isolation source: seawater | place: Indian Ocean: North | collected 2010
GTTGCTCGACGTTGCGCAGCTTATGCGCTGATTGATCGTGTTCCCCATCCATAGCCAAAGCTTATGCCGGACTCGTCTCGTATACAAATACGAGATAACTGAACAAAACTGATCAAGCGTTAGAAGTTGATCTCGCAGGGCATGACGGTCACGCCCCGGTGCCCACACTCGCTCCATTTAGCGCGCTGCTCAAGCTTATGAAGCGCCATGCTTTGCCCTTTAAATCATCAGGACCGCATTCGCCTCGACAACGCGCTCACAGCCGCCGCAGATGATCCTGAGGTCATAGCCCCGCCGCGCGCACTCATTGACCGAATTTGGCTTGTGTCGAACCATGCAGTCAGATGGAACGTAGCGAGAACCGCGGTTAATACGTATAAGGCCGCGCCAGAGCTATCATTTCGCCCCTAGCGCGCCCATATTCAAGGCGAGGCGGTGGGCTTCTCTCTGCGCAATGCGACCCCGCGTGGAGTTCTGCACCCCTGGAATGGCCCATCGCCGACTATCGTCTCGTCGGGTAGTAAACTGGGTAGCGTCCCTTCGTGGCGATCTTTCGGAGAACCTCTGCTTGTTGCTTCACTTTGTGAACCACTGGTTCGGGGCAATCGGTTCCGTTAGCTCTTCTAGTTGGTCAGCGGCGCGTAGCACGAGCGTCCTTAGCGCCACCACTTCCGCCCTTCGGTTCTCTAGCATGTCCCGGAGCGCGTTCACGTCATCAGCACTTGGCATACAGTCCCCTTCGCGGTGACTACGCACAGGAGAGGGCAGGTATCCAACCAAAACAATGGTTAGTCGCTATCCGATGCAGCCAATCGCCGACAAAATCAGACCCAATGCCATCAGCCCGCAATTTGCGTGTCGGGAGTTCGACTCCTTCCTCCGCTACCAAATTCCCAAGACTATCGTAAGCTTCCCAAGCTGACAGTAATCGCAAACTTCTGCGCTTCCCGGTGTAAACTCGACCGAAATCGGCCCTTTTCTTTTCAATGGCTTGCGTGAGCGCTGTAAACCGATCCTGCCCTCGTGCGCATGACCGGAACGGGAGCATGGAAGGTTGAAAGCGGACCAGCCGCTAACGACCCGATTGCGGACATTGGCAGGGGCATGCGAATCTATCTCACACGAAGTCAAAGCAGGTTCCGCTCTTTCTGCTCTTGTCGCTCTTACTCGGCAGCTGCATCGTGCGGCTTCCGGTCAGCGAGGCCGTAGCCGTCCCAGTTTCGGAAAACGAAGCCGCCACGCTGGACGCGCAGGCGAGGCCTTCCATGCCGGGTAAATGGTTCAAAGTCAGCGCAGCGTTAGCACGCGATGTCGTTCAAAAGATCTCGCGGTGGGAGCTATACACCCATATGAGGGTGGAAGACTGCCGCACGGGTGACTTGGTTGGCATCGCTTCCAGCGTCGGGATCGAAGGTGCAGACGGCGACTTCGAGCTTACGCGAAAGCAGCTTGAAGCCAACGAGCAGCGGCAAACATTCGTCATCGCTGAGCCGGTTTACTTCCCAACCGCCAAGCCTCTCGACCGGCTTTGCGTTCGGCTTGAGGGGGGCAGCTACACGCTTCAACGGATCTCTAGCTCGCCGGTCGCTCTCAAGGTTGAGCCCAAGAGCGAGTAACGTCCGCTTACCACCCAGTTTATGACTGGTTCCCTCGGTGGTGCTTAGCTAGGAGCGGACCATCAGTGAACGAATCCATTGCGGACTTCGCGCATCAATCCCTAGGGTCTTGCCATGAGGAAGCGGATTGCACTCACGGCATTGATCGCGCTGTTAACTGGTGGATGGGCTGGTTGGTCTCTCAGTCAGTTCTCAACCGTCGATGCATATGTCGATGCTGGCGGTCGATGGGAAGAACAGGGTTCCTACTGTTTTGGAGCGCGTCCCGCAGGAGACTAAGGGAACGTCCGCTTTCCACCCAATTGCAGTCGTCCGGTTCGACCGGCCGCGCTTCCGCCATAGCAAAATGATTTCGGGGGGATCGAGGACTGCAACCCCTCGCCACCTCAGGCGATTGAATTTGAGCGCTCGAGCGAGGCGGTAATAGTCCGCCATCATGTCGAGATCCGGGGGTCTCGCCCGGCCTGGGGAGCATCGATGATGTCTTTAAGCGGTCATAAAGCGCCGAAAATCCCGCCTATAGTGCCCCTGAAACTAAATTCTCTGGCTTGGTAGCTGTTGACGAAATCGTCGCTTCCATGGTCGTTTCCATGACCGTCGATTGGGTGCGACGTTCAATAAATGGCTAAAAAGGCATTGAATCTCTGATTGGCGCCTGATTGAGTGGTAGAATGCTTTTGAGTGGGTGAGGGTCTGAGCGTGGGCGAGCGAGAGATTGAATTCGAAAAGTCGAATGATGATAAGGATCCTCCGTCATTACCGTCAAAGCTTGCCGATGACGGACTTCTAATTGGCTATTCGCTCGAAGAAGAGCAGCACAAGCCTGTTATGGGCTTTCGTTTCGGAGACGCGATCGAAGACCAGGAAGGAGGCCAAGAGCTACTCGAGCCAATCCTTCACACGGGCGACGGACATTTGATAACCCTCGCGCGGACTGGCGCGGGTAAGGGAGTGGGATGCATCATCCCCGCATTGCTTCGTTATCGCGGCCCCGTGATCGTAATCGATCCAAAAGGCGAGAACTATCAAGTTACTGCACGCCGTAGACGCGAGATGGGCCAGAAAGTCGCAGTTCTTGACCCGTTTGGTATTGTGGCCAATGAGACCGATAATCTCAATCCTCTAGACTTGATTGATCGTGCATCTCTCGATGCAATTGACGATGCTGCTCAGCTTGCGGAATTGCTCGTTACCGAAACGAGCACGCGCGACCCCTTTTGGGACAACCGTGCCCGATCCCTTCTTGCGACCATGATCCTGCACGTCGCCGTGGCCCGACCTCCCATTCTACGAAATCTCACGGAGGTTCACCATCTACTAAACCAGTCCAACGAGGACATGGACTTCACCTTCAAAGAGATCGCGAAGAGTGCCGATGCCACGGTCAGGAAAGGCGCAGCGATTAAGGATACGGCCGAGGGCAAAGTTTGGGCATCAATCCTCTCGACCGCACAGTCCCATAGCGATTTCCTACGGAGCGCGGGGGCTCAGCAAACTCTAGGCCAGTCGTCCATCGATCTTGAAGCGATCACTCGTGGCGATCCCCTCTCGATCTATATTGTGGTGCCTCCTGAGAAACTCGAGAGCCATGGCAAGCTTTTGAGGCTTTGGGTCGGGACGATGATCAGTGCCATTACCCGCAGAAGCCAGAGGCCTGAACTACCGACCTTGTTCATCCTCGACGAAGCGGCGCAGCTAGGCCCGCTGAAGCAGCTCCGTCAGGCGATCACTCTTCTGCGCGGATATGGCCTCAGAACATGGAGCTTTTGGCAGGACCTCAGTCAGCTAAAGATGCTCTATCCAAGGGACTGGCAAACCATGGTCAACAATTGCGAGGTCGTGCAGGCCTTCGGATTTGCCAATGCTTCTGTTGCGCGTGACGGTGCGGAATTGACCGGGTATTACGATTGGCGCGTCTTGCAGGATCTTGAAGCGGAAGAGATGGTTTTGGCGCTAGCTGGCGACCAACCGGTTATAGCGCGGAAGCCTAATTACCTCTTCGATCCGGCTTTCGCGGGTCAATTCGACGATAATCGGTTTTACGAAAAAGTCGATCGAGAGACGCTTGCGGAAAGGGAAAGGTGGCGACTTTTCCGGCGCTATAGCCGACCGCATTTAAGTCGTGAGAATACGAAGAAGTTCGACCTTTCCGGCCCCGCATTTTCGCTGCCCGACGACATTGGTGAACCCGATTGGGATAGTGATCAATGACGACGCCGGAGGGGAGGCCCCCAACCGCTCTTGGCTTTTTCGATGGACAGAACCTTTTCAGGCGGGCCAAGCGTGTCTTCGGACATCGCGAACCAAACTTCGATCCCGTCGCACTCCATAGAGAGGTTTCACTCCGAGGCGGTTTCCAACCTGGGGCGATCTACTTCTATACAGGGATGCCAGCTGCGAAACACCAACCGCGCTGGCACACCTTTTGGGAAAACAAAATCGCCGCAATGCGGGCTGATGGGGTGCATGTCACCACCAGACCGCTGCGCTATCGCGAACGATTTTCCTACGACGACGAAGGGAAGATCGAAACTTTCATCGAGCCCGAAGAGAAGGGGATCGATATTCGTATTGCTCTGGATCTTGTCCGAATGGCGCGACGCGGCGAACTCGAGGCGGCGATCATCTACTCCCAAGACCAAGATCTCAACGAAGCGATCCCTGAACTCGAAGCGATCGCGGCCGAGCGACAAAGTGAGTTCGCAATCGCGAGTGCCTTTCCAGTCGGCCCCAAGTCGACATTCAATCGAGGCGTAGATCGCACACAGTGGATAGAAATCGATAGGTCACTCTACGACCGCTGTCTCGACCTAAGAAATCACTTTTGAAAACCAACCCAAGCCCATACTCCCTCAGCGGAGAAGAAAGGCCGCAAGAATGAATGTCAGTCGCGTTTTCTTGAGCTCGACCTTTTTGGATTTTGTTTGGGAACGCGAAACTTTAAACCTCGAGATCGTCCCTGAAATCAATACGGCGCTGGCAGCTAAAGGACGCCGCATCGATCTACTCGACCTGCGCTGGGGGGTGTCTCGAGAAGCGGGCCTTGATAACTTTGCCGTCGATATTTGTTTGAATGAGATTCGACGAAGCGCCGTTTCGGGCGCTCGTCCGTTTTTTATGTATCTCGGCAGCACGCGGGCAGGATGGAAGCCCTGCCCCCGGGTTCTTTCGCGGGACCGCTATGAGGTGCTGCTCAATGCCCTTTCTCAAGACGCGGGCGGAAGTGAGCTCATTGCGCGCCTTTACACTCCCGACCAGAATTTTCGCGAACCGTCTTACGTGCTGCGAAGCCGAAGGAATTTTGAGGCCCCAGACGGAGATACCTGGGAGCGTGCCGAAGAGAAACTGTGCAACCTCGTTGCAGACAATCGCGGACGACTACCGGAAGATCTGGTGCGCGACTTCCTCACTCCGGTCACGATCAAGGAGGTCGAGCTTGGTCTCGACTTAGTGGAAAGTGATCCGAAGCGGCTTGCCGCCATGTGGCGCGAGGAAAGAGGCACATTTTTCTCTCACCTCACCTCCAGCGCGAACCCAAAAGGAAATGGAGGCGGCGAAGAATGGGAAATGCATGTCTCGAATGCATTCCGCGATGCAGGGGTGACGCTTGAGCATCTTGTCCGCAATGGTCCGAAGGACAAAGCCTATCGCACCAAGTTTGCTGAATGGGCTCGCGAAAAGCTTCTGCGAGCTGCAGCTGACGAGAGTGAGGAAACAAAATCCTTTCACGATCACGCGCGGCCGGGTCTTGCTGGTGACGTGCCGATGGTTCAGCGCGAATGCCTTGCGCCGGTTCAAAAAGCTATGGAGGCCACGGACCGCCGACCACGGATGCTTTACGGCTCGAGCGGGTGCGGAAAGAGCGTGCTGGTCAATCAGCTCGCCGCGCGCATTTCCGATAACGGGGGGGAGTGTCTTGTTCTGCGTCCAGGCCGCGAGCGCCAGCGGCTCGATCTTCAAGCATTCCTAGAATTGGTTTGGGACACCTTGGGCGCAGAAGGCCCGATCTCAGACGAGCGTGCTTCTGCAGGGAAGGGGCCGAGTGCCGAGGGGCTGCGCGAATACCTTGCTCAACCACGAGATCGCGTGCTCACACTGTTTGTCGACGGTATCGATGAATGCGATTGGCGCGATAGTGCCGAGGCGGTCTCTTGGATACCTTTGTCGGCAGGCGAGGGCCTGACCTTGATCGTTTCCACGAGTGCGCCTGCGCTTCGCAGCAGTTTTGAGGACGTCTTTGGGGCCGAGAACCTGCTTGATCTACCCGAATTGAGCGCCTCGGAAACCCGCTCCGCCATCGACCTCAACCTCCGCTCGGCGGGGCGTCAGCTTCAAGACGGGCAGTGGGCTAGCCTTCTCGAAGGCCTCGATCAAATGGATGGGAAGGCCGTTGCTACCCGCCTCGCCGCGACGATTGGGCGGACGGTCCCTGCTGAGGCTGAACTCCCCCGCTTCACGTCAACACTATCAGCCTGGACGGCTCACTGGCTCGAGCATCTCGACAAGGGAGAGGGTCACGGTCGCCCGCTCGTGGAAACGATCATGGCAGTCCTGGTGTGCTGCCGTCGAAGCGTTCCCGAACGCGCATTGTTCGATGCGGTAAAGGGCAATCATGACGTGTTGGCTTGGCTTCGAGGCGCTTTTCCCGATGCGGGCGACATCGCCGAGTTACCGCGGACTGCCTTTAGCAGACTCATGGGATCAATCGATGGAGTGCTCGAAGCAAGCCAGGTCGATGGCGAATTGCATTTCGCTCTGATCCACACCGCGCTGAAGAGCGCGATAGCAAAACAATTGCCTCCCTTGCGGCTTGGCGAGGCGCGCGAGCGCCTCGCAACACTCTACGCCGAGCAGTTTTCATCCCTCGCTGATCTTAGCAATGCGACACGGCATCTGCTTTCAGAAGTCCTCTACCAGGCGATTGCTTGCGGCTCACAACAGCAAGTCGAGAGATTGGTCGCGCAGCCGGCTTTTGCCGCGTCTAAAACTGGTAGCGAGACTATAGGCGATACGCTCGAGGAGATTGGGCTGGCTCGGGCGAATGATTGGCTGGGTTCGGAGATACTCGAGGCCTTCGCAAGGCTAGTCAGGCAAGAACGTCACAATCTAGCGCGGCTTGCCGAGGTGCAGGAGCGGCGTGCCTTTGTGGCCCAGCGGATCGCGCGCGAATTCGACAGCAACCCTCTTCGCTCCCATTATGCATCACCTGGATGGGGCGCCGCGAACACGCGCTTGCTGTTGCGGACCCCTCGCGTTCCTGGTCTCGCAATTCTAGATGCCACCCTACATCAGCAACGGAATTACGCCGTGGCGGTCGGTGACAACCTCATCACCGGCCAAGCGGATGGTTCGCTCGCAATCGTTGATGCGCACGACGGACAACTCCGCGCGCGTCTTTCTGGGCACGAAATGATCGAGGGTCTAGAGCGGGTGGGCGAAACTGGGCGAATTCTTGCCTGGGGCAAGGATGGTCAGATTTCACTGACTTCGGTTCCGGGAGCACGCGAGCTCAAGCGCCTGGATTTCGGAACGGAAGGTCGACTTCGCATGGTGGTGGGGCTCGCCGGCGGTGGTGTTCTCGCAATTGGCGGCGATCCCCTGCAGATTTCCGTCTGGGACGGAATGGGTGAGAGACAGAGCCTCACGCCGGTGACGATGGAGAATGTCGAGGCGTTCGCCATAAGCAATACGGGCATGCAACGATCCCGGCCATGGCCTTCAGATAAACTGGCAACCAGTTTGCTCGACCAGGGCCGCATCAACAGTTTCAACCTGCGCAGCGACATCGTCGCGCTTAATTCCGACCTGATTGTTTTTCATGGCCTCGTTTCGCTGGTTGTCTGGTCAGTCAGTCAGTGCAAACCAATTATGGTCTTGAATCAGGCGACCGCGCCCGAGTGGTGGCCCCGCTTCGTGCGACCGGATGGCGATAGCTTCGTTTTGGTGTCTCAAGGTGGCGGCGTTGCACGAATCAAGCTCGACGGCTCGCATCCCGAGATTCTCGCCAAGGCGACCATGATCGGTGGCGCAGATCAGCTCGACGACACGCGGATTTTCACGAGCCGGGTCGTCAATCGATCAATCGTGGAGACCTCGATCCTCAATCTCGAGAGCTTAACGATGGGCCGCGCCGCGCACTGGGAAGGTCTGGTTGGCAAGGGTTATTTCCGCGAGTGTGACTCAAGTATGGCGCGAGGCGTCGTAGCCCTGGGACACAAGATTCTGGCCTGGTGTGCCGATGGCTCGACCATTCTCGATCTCTCGACCGGAGAAGCGTTGGAGCAGGAGTCGGGCGATGGTTTTGCATTCGCGCTGCGACCTGGCGTGACGATTGGCAAGGATGCGGCCATCCTTATCAATGCGGAGCGCCCTGAGCTCCATACTGTGGACGGAGCGAGGCCTGTTTCGCTGGATCACCTGCTTCCTAGGGTGAGCGATTGCATCGATCTTGGCGAGGGGCGCGCCCTTATCCGTTCGCCCGACGGCAGGGCCGCGTTCTGGAATGCGGCCGAAACAGTCTCTTGGCTTGGCGAGAGCGTCGATGCTGATGGCGCAACTGGCATTCTTCACCGCGGAAATGGTGCACTCCTAGCAAATGGCGAACTCGTCATACAGAAGCCCGACCCAGCTGACCCCACTGTAGAATTTTCACATTACCGTGAGACCGAAGGTGAACTGGCTCTCGTTTCGGCGCAGAGGGGTGCTTGGAAGCCAAAGCCCCCGGCAGCGCCGGGATCGATGGAGGCGATGTTGCCCTCGCTTGATCCTCCATTCAGCCATTGGCAGACGCTCGGTGACATGGTTTTGAGCTACAGCGGGACACCGGCAAGGGTCGCGTTGTCCGACTCTGGCCATGAAGCGGGACGGTGGTGGATGCCTTTAGCTACCACCCTGACCCAAATGGTCACTTCAGCCGATCCGGATCTGGGCCCTTATTTTCCTAATCTAGCCTACATTGCGAGCGATGGCAGCCATCTTATCGGCGCGACGCTTGGTAACGGAAACTTTCCGACTGGCAAGCTGCCCGTTAAAGAAGAAGTTCATCGGCTCATCGTCGACCGCGGCGCGATTATGGCCGTGTTCGGGCAAGGCGTTGAGCGGATGATCCCCCGAAGTTCGCTCTTGGCGAACCTCGAGTGCGTCCCGCTGTTCGACCTCGCTTCATTGCTGCCCCAAGGCAACAAGGGATCAATCCAGCAGGTGGCCTGGCTCAGTAATGTCGGAGTGGGGTTGGCGCTGGTCAATCAGGGAGGAACAGGAACTTCTCGGCAGCTGATGGCGATTGCATTCTGTTCGCATCGCGGTGTCTTGTCTCAATCCCTGTTGCCATTCAGCGGACCAGCGATCCCTGTTCCCAGCGGCTTCCTTTTCCAAGACGAATCTGGCCCCAGGCTCGTCGGTTTTGACGAAGAGGCGATGAAGATCGACATCGGCCCAGCCGAGAAACAGATAAGGCTGCCAGTGCCTTTGCGCGAGACAATGGAGAAAATCCACGGAGCCAGCGAAGGGGGCCTGCGGTGGTCGCTGTCTTCGCACCAAGATATCGATTACCGGCTCGATTTCGACCAGTTCTGCGTGCAACTTCAATCCGACCGGATCGTAATCGATACGCTCGACGCGGCGCAGGGGCAGCAACCTGATGTCGTTCTATTCCCAAGTGGATACCGCATCATTGATGCGATCGAGCATGGTGGCGAAGGATCGATCTTGGTCCGAGCTGAGGAACTCCTTCAGGTGATCCGCTTCAACAGTTTTGGAGAACGGGGGCACACCGGGGCAACGACTTATGTCGCGGCAGAGCGCCTGTTTCTTCACCGCATGGGCCTGACGGAGTTGGCTGCAAAGTTGCCCGCGCCATCACTGACGAACGGCAAGATGTTCTCGAAGGAGCGCCACCGCCTTCAAATCCTCGAACATGGTGCGGCAGAGATCGAGAATTTGCTTTGGCAGGGCAACGTCGAAAAGGCTGAAGCCGAGCACTTGATTCTGGAAGGCATAGTTTTCGATGATGCTGGGCGGAACTCACGGCGGCATGAACAGGCAGAATATGGCGTTCATCGGCTTGCGGCGATGCTCCACCAGGTGAAGGGCAATATGTCTTTCAGCGAATACCTTGTGAGCCGTAGCCTGCGAACAAACGAGAAGGATCTTGGCAAACTCGTGCCAGCCTTTGTCGAAGGGTTAATTTTCTTCGCGTTGTGCGGCCAGCTCGATGCGGCAGCTGTTTTTCCGGGCCTGCTCGAGGAGCTCAGATCGTCTGGTCACGATATCGACAGCGATCCCTTTGTTGCTGATCTGGCAATACTTGCGGCGGCTGAGGTCGACCGAGAAGACGCCTCTCCGGCTGAGAAACATAATGCGTCGCAAGGAGACCAATCGATCAGGAGAAGTGGGGCTGATAGAGCCCACGACTCACAAGCCTCGAAAGCTGCCCGTGAAGAGGGGAGGCCCCCGGGGCAAGGCCGGTTCCTAGCTGCCATGGGGGCGGTCCAGAGAGGGGACGCGGTCAAGGCGCGCGAGCACTTGGAAGTGGCTGTGCAAGAGGGCAGTTTTTACGCTGCCCATATCCTGGGAAAGATGTGGCTCGATGGCGTATTTGGTAAAAGTTCTTCGGAATTAGCGCTCTCGCTATTCCAGCGGGCCGCAATTGCTGGGCTACCCGAAGGAATTGAAGACTTCTGGCGCACACTTGCAACGTTCAAACCAGGCGAGGTTTACAAGAAGTCGCAGCGAAGCACGCAACAAAGCCACCAGAAAGGCGACCCAATTGGATCGGTCAATTTCGCGGCGAGCCAGTTTCTCGCACCGAACGCGGATCAAGAGCAGCAGGCGGCGGGTATCGCCCTAATGAAGAGGGCCGCAAGTCAAGGTTCGGCAAGCGCTGCTGAATTGCTGCGCAAATGGGGCGGAGGCGCATGACGTTGAAGATGGCCACGCCACCATTGGACGCCTGTGTCATCGGATTTGCAGGTCACCGCAAGCTCATACCAAGTCTTGAAGCTACGGTTCACGCAGACCTTCCGGCGATCATTGCGACGCTTCGGGAAACGCTGCTAGCCGATTTGGGCGAAAACCAGAAATTCGTTCTGGCCAATGGCTTGGCGGCGGGTGCTGACCTCTTGGTTGCTGCGCAATTCGAAAAGCACTTTCCTGAAATTGAGTTGTGGCATTGCCTCCCGATGCCCGAGGAAGAATTTCGCCAGGGTTTGCTGGATGGTCTCGAAAACACTGACGAGATCAGTTGTAAGCGCATTGCCGACGAATTTGATCGGCTCACGGCCAGTGCTCGTTATCTTTCTGTTATAGAAGCTGAAAATTGCCGCCGTGCCGAGGCGTATCTTCTTCTGGCTCATGCCATGGTAGCCCGATGCGAAGGCCTTGTTGTTGTTTGGGACGGGATGCCGGCTGCAGGGCCCGGCGGAACCGGCGATGTTGTGCGCGTGGGGACGGATGCCGGTTTGCCAGTGTTGCACCTCAAAGGCGAGGGGCAGGTCGGCATGATGCCCTCTTGTGCAAACGATCTATCGAAGCGTGAAAGTGGTAAGATCTTTGCACGCCTACTCGCTGAAAAATTTTTCGCGCGAAGGACAGAGGAAGGCCATTGCCTAAAGTTGAAGGGGGCAGGGGGGTAAAATGGCTCACGATTATGGCCGAGCAAACCGCATAGCGCGTCTTGCAGTCTGGATTGGGCGGCCGAGCAGTGCGAGCACGATCAGCAAACCATCCATATTCGGATTGCTGCTCGTGAGTTGGTTCTCGCTTACAGCTTTGGGCGCTTGGCAAGTAAGCCCGGAGACTGCTGTTGGCCCACGTCTTGCAGACTCTTTTTACGCCCCATTCACATTCCTAGCTCCGCAGGACAGCTACATTAACAGGGCGCAGTCAGAGCTGCTCGACCACCCTTTTCTCTGGCTAGGCCGATTTTTCGGCGCAGCCATCCCGGTATATGCCGTGGTGTGGGCGGCGCTTGTTTGGGGTCGGCACCGTATAGCAAAGAACCTGCTGCCTTGGGCTGCAGGACACGTCGTAATCTATGCCAATGAAGCAGGGGCGGACGCGATGGCGACCGAACTTGTTACTGCAGGTGAGGTCGTGGTTCTTGCTGAACCAGAACCCGAAATTGCGCGGCAGGAAGTCCTCATGCATCAAGGCGTCTTCCTTATTGACGATAGCCTCCCAAATTCACTTCGCATGAGCGGCGCCGAGCGTGCTTCGAGGGTGATTGTGTGGCGTGGAGAAGATGTCAGAAACATCGCGGATGCGATGGAGATTGGAAAAAACCTGACAAGTCGCCATGAGGAGATACTGCTTCAAGTCGAACATCCGCAAATGCGAAGGGCTCTGCGAAAATCTGGCAGATTGCTTGAGCGAGAAACGGCAAGACTGCGTCCGGTTTCGCTGAACCTGATGGCGGTCCGCGCGGCGCTTGGAAACAGCGATTTGGTGGCTCAGGCCCTTACTGCTGGGCAAGAGCGTGTTCACGTAGGTTTGGTCGGGCATTCGGCGGTCTTGGAAGAAATTGCGTCATTGGTCCTACGCCAGAACTGGTCCGTATCGCTCGGCGCACCGAAGATCTCGCTTCTATTTTCGTGTGCGACCGACTGGACCGAATGGCTGGAATTGCACCGCGCTTCGCTAGAATTTTACGAAGAGGTAACAGGATCTGCGACCTGTCCGATCGATCCAGGCCGCCCACTTGCAGAACTGATTGGAGATTGCACCGTGACCCGGTTGATCGTCGACTTTGGAAACGACGATGCGACCACGAGAGAAAGTTTCCGCATCGCGAGCGAACTCAGGCGAAGCCCTGCTTCGAAAACGCAAGTTCAGCCAGTCATCCGGTCGGCAATCACGCTAGGCGAGCTGTTCGACGAAAGCGATTTTCCCTTTGTGTCGCCAATCACACCGTCGCTCTCAGGGCATGCTGGGAAGCTTGTATCTCGTGATCGAGACAAGCCCGCAGCGCAGAAGCACCTTGCGTATCTGGAAAGCCAAGCAACCGATGCGAGCCTGCCCGCCTACAGGGATTGGAGCCAAATCGAAGAGAGCCATGTCCATGCCAATCGCGCTGCGGCCGACCACGACGCCATCAAGCTCTTCGACCTAAAGCGGCTTAAGGTGATTTCTAATGCGGATGTTGCCACCATAGAGCGACTAGCTGAGGTCGAGCATAAGCGTTGGTGCGCCGAACGCTTGCTCGACGGTTGGATACCCGCGGGGAATGGGGTGAGGGATGATGCCAAGCAGGTGCACGACAATCTCGTTCCTTGGCCCTCATTGTCGGAAAATACCAAACAGAAGGATCGTGATCAGGTCGCGGCGAGCTTGAATGTCAACTTCGGCAAATCAGCTATGTAATTGACGCTGGCATACGCCAAACGCGGCTATCGCCTCGGTCTCCGAATCCGCTTTTCAATGGAAGGGCTGGCCGATCTAATGCGCCGAGCACCCATTGCGCGCATCAGCCCTCACTGATCCCCGTTAGCTTTCTTCCGACCGCGTTTCTGCCTAGGCTTACGGCCCAAGCCGATCTTTTTCGCGAGATCACGACGAGTTGCAGCATACTCCGCTGCTACCATCGGGTAGTCCGCGGAGAGGTTCCAACGTGCGCGATACTCTTCGGGCGTCAAGGTGTGCTCGGTCGCAAGGTGGCGCTTGAGCATCTTCATCTTCTTGCCGCAGTCTAGGCAGACTAGATGGTCTTTCTTGATCGAAGAACGGATTGATACCGCAGGGTCGGGGGCTTCTTCTTCGCCACCGCTTCCGGCGCCGAGATTGGCAAGCGCCGAATAAACGTTCGAGATCAGTGTCGGGACGTCGTCCACGTCAACATTGTTGTTGCTCACATGAGCAGCGACGATATCCGTGGTTAGCGTGATGAGAGTCTCGGTCATGTCAGTATCGTAATTTTGCATGGGTTTGCCTTTTGCATAGCGGCCCAGCCAAGTATCTTGGTGCATATACAGCAGTGTAGCAAATAAGTTTTATACTCAAAAATTTTATCACTCTGCGAAGTTCTCAATTTGGTGTCCCCCGTCAGCACCTATGGCACAGATTTGAGGTTGTGATTCAAGGAGGATTTGGGCTTCGTCGTAGTGACGAAGGAA
>MDSZ01208949.1_pt1 | contig 13723 bp, 11 predicted proteins | sample 811201 | NCBI WGS metagenome assembly MDSZ01 (sample SAMN05326647, study PRJNA326480) | marine metagenome | isolation source: seawater | place: Indian Ocean: North | collected 2010
AACCCTGCATGATTATAGTCACTTTTCCAAGGGGTCCCCTTGTATATACATACAGATACATGGGTACCCAACCATGAGTTTCTCACGTGTGGGTGTTGGAGGGATTAGTTTACTTTTTTCTAGAGGGATTATTTCCTCTACCCTTTCCAGATGGGTTTCCTGTTTTACTTGGAGCATTTCGAGGACTACCTCTACTCTTTCCGCCGCTACTTCTTCCGCTTCCGCCTTTCTTTGCCATGTTGGAGGATTAAACTTAGATTATTTAAACGATTCAGTTTTTCCTAATGCATTAACAAACCGTTTCGGATAAATTGTAAGGGTTCATCCGAAACCCCTTTGCATTTTATTTTCCGATACAAAGGGGATTCAGTCGGTCAATACAGACGCTACCCATTCTAACGAATATTCTTTATGAAAAATTCTTTTGCTCTAATCAAAGAATCAGCACGAGCTGCGGGATTTCCTTCTACATGAGCCCCCCTATTTCTTAAGATTCTGATAATCCATCGACGTTGCCAGCGTTCATTCAAAGGTACTCTGATGCCAAAGAATAATTTCCCAGTCATGTATCCATTTTTGTCAATTCTAGCAGTTCGTTTCTTTAATCGAACTGCTTTGGGAAGTAGTGTAAATTCACTTTCACAGTCGAAGGAGTGGTGTGCACCGAGATAAACATGCAAGTTAGCATTTGGTAGTTGAGGCATTAACCCCTCAACTAGGTGAAGAGGAGTCCAATCATCCGCATCTCCATGAAGAACTAAAATGGGTGATTTTGACCACTCTTGAACGTCTGGGCGGATATGAGCTGCAGGATAGAATGCTAGATGGGCATCAAAAGGTATTCCTAAAACATCAATAATTGGAGACCATGCAGAATACAGTGCTACAGTTCCACCAAGACTCCATCCAGCAATTCCAATTTTTCCAATTCTAGAATCACTTTCTAAAATTTCCCGAGTTTTGAAAGCATCAACTAGCATCATTGCATGGGTTACAGTGAGTTGATCATCAACTGTGGAATCAATTGATCTTGAGGCGAATGAATTTACTTTACAAACCGCTAACCCTTCATTTATCCAACCATTTATGTGGTCTTGATGATGAGATGCCCAACCTTTGCTTCCATGAAGTGCAATTACACATCCAAATGGTCCTTTGCCTTCAGGAAGAAATAGTTCAGACTCAACATTTATTTCTGGAGTTTTTTCCAAACAATTCAGTATGTGGTGAAGCTCAAAAGGCGAGCGAGAAGGTGTTTGCAATCGCTCGACCATAACACCTGTAAAAATTCCTCATGTAAGAAAAAATCGGAACGGTTTCTAATAATTAATTAGTATTCGTTCCTTTCCTTTGGATCTTCACTGAAGTATTGGACGAATTCATATTCATTCCCATCATGATCTAAGAAGTAGTAACGGTGTCTATGAGGATGTTCAATGTAAGTTGCACCCTGTTTGTATCCAGCATCTTTCATACGTTTAGATAATGCTTTAGCATCATTTACAACAAACCCCATATGGTTCATACCAGGATGAACGTAAGGCTTGTGTGGACCCTTCTCGGTGGCGCCGCGGTCTTCTATGCAAAGATACGAATCATCCGTGCCCACATGGACCCAGCGCTGTGCTTTTTCACCACCGCCCTCTCCTCGAATTCTGAATTCTGGCATTGCTGTTAGAAGAAAACGGATGGTTTCATCCACGTCTGTGGATGTGATGTTTAGGTGCTCCAAGAATGGCTTCATGGAATCCTAAGGAGTGGTTTGACTTATGTTATTGTCGGTATCAAATATAGGATTTGATTAGATAATTTTTAATCAGCGAAACAACAAATTTATTATTCTAACATTAGACGGAAAAATAGGGATGGTGTTAGGTTTGGTAGATTCAAAAAAGGTTGCCCCGAATTTCACACTTTTTTCTCACGATTCATCTGAAATTAGCCTCTCTGATTACAAAGGTAAGTGGGTAATTTTATTCTTTTATTCTAAAGACGGATCACCAGTTTGTAAAAGAGGATGTTTATCTTTCAAAGAACAGTATGAAGTTTTCAAATCTGTAAATTGCGAGGTTATTGGAATAAGTAATGATTCAATACAAACACATAAGGAATTTAAGGAATTATTAGATTTACCTTTTCCATTACTTTCAGATAATGACAATTTAGTTAGGAATCTTTACGATGTACCTAATTATTTAGGTAAATTTCCAGGTAAATCTAGCTTTTTAATCAATCCGGATGGGGAAATAGTACATGTTTATGATTGGTTATTCCGTCCTAGAAAACATGTTGCTAAAATTTTATCAATATTAAATGAAATTAATGGGTGATTTTTATCGAATGGGAAGAGTTACTAATTATTGCGGGTCTTGAAAAAAAAGAAGCAGAAATAGTTTGTTTATTAAATCAAAACCAAAATAGAAAAGCAAGTTATTTGGCTAAAGAATTAAAATTGTCTAGGCTAGATGCTTACAATACATTGTCTAAATTACAAGAAAAAGGAATTGTTAGTGCAACAGCAGATAGACCGATGAAATTTAATTCAAAAACAGTAAATGAAGCAGCAAAATACCTTATGAATCTTAAAGAGCAACAAATCAAATTGATTAAAAAAGGTTTGAATGAATTAGATTCTAAAACCAAAACCAAAATACTGCCTTCAGAATCTAATAATAATTCCTTAAGCCCTAAATTTGGTGTGATTAAAGGAAGAAATCATATATTCTCAAAAATAGAATTTATGATTGAATCAGCCCAAGAAAAAATCTTCCTTTCACTAGGTAGATTTGGAATATTACATTTAACTAAATCTAGTGCAATTGATGCTTTGAATTTAGCATCAAAAAAAGGAATAGTATGTGAAGTTGTAGCATGTTTAGATAAAAGAACTTTAAAATTTTATGATGAATTAGATGAATCCATTTCATTGAGGCATTCTGAAAATTTAAATTCCCAATTATGTCTTCAAGATCAAGAAAACGTTTTACAATTTTTAGATGTGGAATCCAATCCAGTAGGCAAAGGTAGAAATGATGCAGCATTATTTGTGGAGTCGAAACATTTTGCTACTAGTCAATTGGATTTGATAGAAACTTTGTGGGATGAATCAATAAAGTTCGAAATCGCAATCAAACGTTATACTGAAGAATTTATTGCAGATCCATTAAAATTAGTAATTGGAGAAGGTTCTTTTTTACAGCAAATTTCCTCGGCTTTAAATCTTGAAGAATTGCCGAATTTTGACACACCATTTAATATTGACAATTTAGAAGAAGTTGGAAATACGATATCTGAAACAAGAAAAAAATTATCCGAAAGCTCAGTTTCAAATTTAAGATTACTGGGAATTGATTTGAATTTAATGTTTAGACAAATAGGGAATAGAATTGGAGAAGAGTTATCTTTTTCGTTAAATGGAATTGACAATGATTTTGAATTTATAACAGAAGTAATGGATTGGTGGGAATTTGCAGGATTGGGTGAATTAAATTATGAAATTAATCCTACTTTCAGAATAATTGTTGATTTAGATAAATCCAATGATAATGATAATGATAACAAGTTTCCAATTTGGGAATTAGATGATGGAATTCTCGAAGGAGCTTTGTTGCAACGCTTTTCTCAAGAAAATAATATGAATATCCAAAGAACTATTTTAGAAAATAACTCAAATCAAGTAATGTATCAAATTTTACAAATAACTCAAGATTTAGAATGAGTTCTCCAATTTGGTTCATTAGCATCTTGTTTTTTGATTTGTGAAATTATTTGAGCACATACTGCTATTGCAATTTCTTCAGGACTTTGAGCACCAATATTTATTCCAATCGGGCAAATTACATAATCTAATAATTCTTGATCAATATCGTTTTGTTTTGCAATTTTCTCAAAGGATTTCCATTTTGCTTTACTACCAATAACACCAACTTTCGGTCTTGAGCTAAGTAAATTTCCGAGAATCTTAAGTAATCCAATTAATCTTTCTTCGTCTTCTTTCCAATCATGTCCAAGTAGCAAAATATCACTAAATCTTTGTAATGTGCTTTTATTTTCATTATCTAAAAACTCACTAACTTTATTTGAATGAAGTTCTATTGCTGAAGGAAATAAATTTGTGTTTGAATATTCTTTTCTAGTGTCATGAATAGAATAATTCCACCCAATTTGTTCAATAATTGAAACAATTGCTTGTGCTACGTGGCCTCCACCAAAAAGCAAAATATGCGGCATAGGAGAAACTACTTCCATCGAAATAGTTACTTTTCCACCACATAAACTATCTAATGCAACAACTTCAAAACCCTTTGCACTTTTATTTAATGCAAATACTTCAACAATCCCTCCAGCCTCTTCATTTTGAATTAAATCAGCTAATTTTTTGAGAACTTTAAATTCTAAACCAGCACCACCCACAGTTCCAAATGTTTCACCAGTATCTGTTATTGCAATTCTAGCCCCGGGTTTTCCAGGGACTGAACCAGTAGCACTAATTACGGTAGCCATCGCTACTTTATGCCCCTCTAGTAATTTTGAACTAGTCCATTTGAGAACACGTGGGCACATAGTTGGCCGTATTACTCTTTATTGAAAGACCCATCTGCCCTTTAACTAAATTTTATTAATGAATTTATTTAATAAATTTATATCTTGTGGAGTGTCAATATTTAGGTGTAGAAATGAATCCATTACACTAATTTTTTTTGCCACAAAAATAGTGTTTAATGGAGTTTCAATTGGAGTTTTTGATAATTTTTCTAAATCTTCTTTACAAATTAGTAGTGGGTGCCCTCCTTTACCTTGGAATTCTGGACAACAAGTTTCATCCATATTCAATAGAAGTTTTATCGTATCTAAACTCCAACCAGGTCTATCTATGGGTACAACCAATATTTTTTCAGGATTTTTTATTGCATTTAACCCTGTAATTAGATTTCCAGTTCTATGACTCGTATTTTCAGGGACAATAATCGTGGCTTTATTTGATTCAAGAGATTTGGTAATTGTTCTTTTAAGATCTGAATTAGTAATGACGACGACCCCTAAATTTAGGCTTTCTAATCGGTCAACAATAAATTGAATTAATGTTTTATTGCCACAATCTAGTAATGCCTTAGGTTTTCCTAAACGCTTACTTTTCCCCGCAGCTAGAACAATTGCAAACGAGTTTTTGGCGGGGTTCATATTACATCCCACAAAGTAGAAACTGAAAGTTCTTTTTGGGGGGGTTTTTTGTGTATTGTCTTCTTGGGGGGTACATGGTTGATTTCGTTCTTAGTGAAGAACAATTGATGTTACAAGAATTAGCGAGAGAATTTGCACTTACAGAAATTAAGCCAAATGCCGAAAAATGGGATGAAAACGGAGAATTTCCGAAGGAAGCAATTTCAAAAGCAATTGATTTGGGATTAATTACAATTAAAATTCCAGAAGAATATGGTGGTGGTGGTTTAGGAACTTTCGAAGAATCACTAATTAGTGAAGAATTTGGTTGGGGTGATCCTGGGTTTGCAACTGCTGCAGGAAGTACGTTGTTAGCATCATATCCAATAATAACTGGAGGTACTGAGGAACAGAAAGCAAAGTATCTTACTAAAGCATCAGAAGGTTGTTTGGCTTCATATTGTGTAACGGAACCATCAGCAGGTAGTGATGTTCAAGGAATTCAAACAACAGCTGTTTTAGATGGAGATAATTATGTCTTAAATGGAGAAAAGATGTGGATTACTGGTGCAGGTTATGCAGATTGGTTTTTTGTTTTAGCTTATACAAATAAAGCGGCTGGATATAAAGGAATGAGTGGATTTATTGTTGATGCAAACACTCCTGGAATAACATTCGGCAAAAAAGAAAATAATATGGGTCAAAGATGTTCAGATACTCGTTCAGTAATTTTTAATGATGTTCATGTTCCTGTTGAAAATTTAATTGGAGGAGAAGAAAATAATGGTTGGATTAATGCAATGAAGGCTTTTGATTTATCTAGGCCAATAATTTCATCACATGCAGTAGGTAATGCCAGAGGAGCGATGGAAGAGGCGTTAAGGTATGCTTCTGAGAGGTCAACATTTGGAAAGCCATTGATTAAACATCAAGCAATATCATTTATGATTGCAGAAATGGCTACAAAGATTGATGCTGCTAGATTATTAACTTGGAGGGCGGCAAAAAAGGTAGATTCTGGTGAAAGAAACACTATTGAAGCATCACATGCAAAGAGATTTGCAGCAGATATGGCTATGGAAGTAACCACAGATGCAGTACAAGTTTTTGGAGGATATGGTTATTCTGAAGAATACCCTGTTGCTAGAAGGATGAGGGGCGCTAAAGTAGTTCAAATATTCGAAGGGACTAGCCAAATTCAAAATATGATTATTGCTCGTGAATTATTAAATTCATTAGAATAAATTCAAAATGGTAAATTCCCAAATTGATCTAAAATTAGTGCTGTTAAGAAAATTAGATAATAAATAATCATCATGATTCCTTCAGTTCTATTAAATTTAAAATCGGTCCACATGAGTAAAGTACACGTGATTACTCCTAATATTGTCATTGGCATAATAATTGCTTTAGTTACCATTAATGCACCAGAAGAAATGGCTAATGGATGAATCATTGCAGCAATACCAACAGAGAGTAAAGGATCTGTTATGTTTGAACCGATTAAAGCCCCAATTGCCACACCTTGAGATTTTCTAGCACATAATAAAGCAACAGTCAATTCAGGCAGTGAAGTTCCAACAGCAGAAACTGAAGTGCCCATGATTGCTCCCATTTTACCTTCATCTAGATTTAATGAACTACCTAAATTAAGAACAGCATTAATTAAATTATTTGAAGCATAAATAGCCATTGAAAGACCAACAATTATCATAATTGAAGCAGCAGTTTTTGACCATGACAAACCACCTCTAATATTATCAACTAATTCACCTTCTTCTGCTCTGATTTTATTTCTATTCAAGATTAAATATAATAGATAACAGATGTAGAATAGGGATAAAAATGCCCCTTCTATACGATTTAAACCGCCTCCTGTCAAAAGTAATAATGTAAACAATAATACTGAAAATACCATTAACAATCCATCTCTTCCAAGCCAAGAAGGACGCACATCTAGTGGCTTATACAGTACAACAATCCCTAAAATCATAGTAATTTGAACTAGGACAGAACCATAGATGTTGCCGATTGCTAAATCTGAAAGAGTATCTAAATCTTGAACTGTTGCAGTTGCTGAATTCGCTTTCATTGCTGCTGTACCTGTAACCATAATTTCAGGCAATGAAGTCCCAATTGAAACAATTGTCAATCCAATAATTACTTCTGCAATGCCAAATTGTCTTGCGATACATTTTGCACCAACGACAAAGAAATCAGCAGATAAAATTAGCAATGCTGTTGAAATAATTAACATTGTCAAGATAATTGTTAATTCACCAATTGAATCTTTGAAACTTTGTATAATTAGCATTAGAATGAAAAGACTTACAATCATTATCAATGAATTATCTGAGGGGGCTCTCAAAGCAAGTAATTGTGCCACGCCTGCTCTTTCAGACTGAATAATTTCAGTATCCTGAGTATCAGGCATACAAGTCTCGAGTCTCTTCTGCTATATTATTTTGTTAAAATATAAAATTGCTAGAGTTCATTTGTTAGACAAAAATTAAACTTCCATAACAGAATTAATTGCATCAATTACATACTCTTTTGTAACTAATGTGTGATCTTCTAGAGGCGGTGAAAAAGGAACAGGCGTATCTAATGCACCAAGAACTATGGGCGTAGTTTCCAAAACCCAGAAACATTCTTCTAAAATTCTTGATTGAATCGTATGTCCTAATCCCCCACTCCATTGAGATTCTTGTAAAGTGATTAACCGTCCGGTTTTTGATACAGATTCTATTAATGTTTTAGCATCAAAAGGAATTAGTGTTCTTAAATCAATAACTTCAACTTGAATATTATTTTTTGCTACAGTTTCTGCTGCTTTTAATGCCACATGTACCATTGAACCCCATGTGACTAATGTAATATCATCACCCCCCCGTATTATTGATGCTTTTCCTATTTTGTATGTATTAGGTGATTTTAGATGTTTTTCTATTTCTGAAGTATCTACAATTTGATTTATTGAGTCTCCCCAGCCTGTTTTTCCGCCTCTTAAACCATAAAGACCAATATGTTCTAAAAACACTACAGGGTCATCCATTTTTGCTGATTCTATTAGTAAATCATAAGCATCTTGAGGATTAGATGGCGCAACAACAATTAATCCAGGATCATTTGCAAACCAAGATTCAATCATATTTGCATGGAAAGGCCCACTACGTGTTTTTCCCCCAAGAGGAATTCTAACAGTTAATGGGACATTAGCCCCCCATCTCCATCTTAGCATTGCAGCATTATTTATCAAAGCATTAAAACCTAAAGCTGCAAAACCTCCAAATTGAATTTCTGCAATAGGCCTCAAACCTCCTAATGCCGCCCCAGTTGCGGAATGAATAATAATAGCTTCAGATAAAGGCATATCTAGTAATTTATTTTCATGACCTTTGTTTTTTAGTGGAATATTCATGCCAAATGCGCCTGCAATTTCCATATCTTCTCCCATAAATAATGCTGTTTCTTCATAAATTTCCGCGATTTTAACAAGCCCTTGTTGAATAGCTCTTGCATAAGTCCAACTTGTTGCCTCATTACTAAATTTAAGTTTAACTTCACCATTTTTAATTAAATTTGATTGAGATGCCATCTTTGAATTTTTTATTCTTTCTAGATGATCTTCATGAGTGTCAGCATCATGTATTGATGTAATTCCTTTAGTAACGGTTTTTGGATCAGGCCATTCCATCACTTCGATGTCTTTTCTTGCCTCGTCTACTTTTTTTTGCTCTTGTTCAATCATCAAATCTATTTCTGATTTCTCCATTTTCATTTTTAGAAGTAATTCAGTATGAAGTTTAATAGGATCTTTATTCGACCAATATTCCAAAGTTTCTTTGTCAACATACCCAGGGGGATTTCCTGAAGGAGCACCTAAATACAAATCATCGTGATGATGAGCATGCCCACACCCTCTCATGGTTTCAACATGGATTAATGTGGCCCCACCTCCTGTTGTTGCAAATTCTCTTGCAGTAGCAATCGATGAAAAATAAGCTGCTGGATCTGAACCGTCAATGGTCCAGCAAGGAATTCCCATCGCAACTGCTTTATCAGCCCAAGTTTCAGCAGCAGACTGATTGGTAGAAAATGTATCTAATGCAATTTGATTATTTTGTAAAACATAAGAAATTGGTAAACCTCTAATTCCTGCGAAATTAATTGCTTCCCACCATTCACCGCTAGATGATGCACCTTCACCAATTAATGCTACATGAAATCTATTTTCTTCTAATTTCTTGGCTGCTAATGCCAAACCTGTTATTGTTGCAGATGCAATAGGTAAAGGAGCAGTTGGAGGTAATACTCCTTGTTCCCAAGCACCAATGTGTAAATCTCTTCCCCCCGCATAATTTTGCCCACCATCCATTGGTGAGCCTACTTTACCCATTTGTGCAGCCATGACGTTTAGTGGTGTATCTCCCATTGCAAGAGATAATCCCATATCCCTTATCATCGGTGCAACTCGATCACCCTCTTTATTCAGAGCAGAAGCAACAGAAACAACAGTTTCTTGCCAAGTAGAACGAAACCCTTTGCCGCCAAATTTACCACCGTTGGGAGTTTCTAAACCTTCCATAAATAATGATTTTAGATGTTCATCCGTAAATCGAGTTCGAAGCATTAACCTATGCCATTCTTTCCTCAAATCGAGAGAAATTGTATGATAATAGGCTATTCTTCTTAGTATTAAATGTAAATCAATTTCAAATCTTTTTGCAATACGTTCTAAGTAAAGATTAGTTTTCCTTCTTGGAATAATTTCCAAATTTTCAAATTCTTCTGAAATATTACCGTTCTTTTTTATTAATTTAGAAGACAGTTCAACTAATTCATTTGAAAAATCATGCCATGATTCACCATCAAAAGAGGAAACTTTTCTTTTTGAAATAATTTGATCCCAAGCAGATGAAACCAATTTTAAATGACCATTGTGCCTTTCCAAGATATATCTTAATAATTCTATTTTGGCGATTTTTGCATTAATTTTGATTACCAAAGACAATGGTTTGGAAGGTTTCCAACCTTCGCCCCACATGTTCGGTAATCCGCTCATACCTTTGGCACAACATCAATGTGAATAAAGTTGACATTGTAATTGTAGAGATAATTTTAGAATCTATAATTATTGATTTCTTAATTGAGAATAAACAATCGATAATATACTATTAGTATTTTCAGAGTTCACAGGGGTATTATGGGAGAAGTAGCAAATCGTAGAATTCTTCTTTTAGTTTCTATTTTATTACTCTCATGTTTTTTTGTTACTGTAACTGCTAATGATTCAGACGGGGATGGCATTTTAGATGTGAATGATGACTGTCCATATTCTAATGGAAATAGTACAGTAGATAGAGACGGTTGCCCTGATAAAGATGGTGATGGTACAAGTGATTATAATGACTTTTGGACAGCACCACAAGGAGATTTCAACGAAGTAGAAGTTATTGATTGGGATTCAGATGATGGAGATATAGAATCAGTAGATTTTTCTCCAGATGGAAAATATGTTGTAGTTGGTGATGATTCTGGGACCTTGACTATTTTTGAAACAACTTCTAGAGATATAGTTTTAACAATTGTAGAAGAAGAAGATAGGCCAATATATGAAGTGGAGTGGAGCCCAGACGGTAATAAAATACTTGCTGGGAATCAATTTGAACAAGTTTTTGTTTATGATGCATCAAATATTGAATCAACCAGTTTAATATCGCTTGAAGAATCATTAACGACTGATTTTGGAACAACAAATGATCAGATTTCAGATATTGAATATAGCCCAGATTCTAGCATGGTTGCTGTTACTGTTGGACGAGAAGACAACTCTGATCCAAATGACGGGGGATTGGTAATTTTAGATACTACTGATTGGAGCGAAATTGGAAGATATGACCCATCATCTAAAGATAGTAATTATGATTCTATTGAATGGAGTCCTGATGGTAGTATTTTGGCTCTCGGGGGGGCAGGAGAGGTGTTTTTATTAGATCCAAATAATGGGTTTAATCAGATTGTTAACCCCTTAGCAATTACAAGTTCACAATTTCCAAGAGTTAATGGATTGTCATGGTCACCTGACGGTAATTACTTAGTGACGTGTGATCAATATGAATCTACTAATATAGGACACACAGTTTACATGTATGAAACTTTGACTTGGACTAAAGTTTGGGATGAACAACTTTCCACTAGTTGTCTTGATGTAGAATTTAGTCCTGATGGAAGGCAAGTCGCAGCAGCAGCTTTTTGGTATGGGAATGATGGCGATTCAGTAAAAGTATTCAATGCGGCTACAGGCTCAATAGTAGATATTATGTCAGGTAATCCTGGAGATGAATCTACTCCTGATCCTTCTGTTTATGATATTGCTTGGAGTCCTAATGGGATTGATTTTATTGCAGCTCATGGGTACGAAGATGTTAGATTGAGTTTTTGGGAAGGTGATGATGATCCCGATAATGATGGTTGGCCTACAATAGACCGCGGTAATGGACAAGTTGATGCTTTTCCGTTGGATGGTGATCAATGGGAAGATACAGACGGTGACGGTTTTGGAGATAATCCCCCTCCTGCAAATAATCATGATGATTGCATTAATATTATTGGGAATTCAACAGAAGATAGGAATGGTTGCCCAGATTTTGATGGAGATGGCTATTCTGATGAAGATTTAGGGTGGAATGTATCAGATGGTGCAGATGCTTTCCCATTAGACCCTACACAATGGGAAGATACAGATGGTGATGGTTACGGTGATAATTTAGGTGGTAATAATCCAGATGCTTTACCTCAAAACCCTACTCAATGGAATGATACCGATGGCGATGGATATGGAGATAATGCTGATGGCATAGATCCTGATAAATTCCCCTCAGACTCTTCACAATGGAATGATACCGATGGCGATGGTTATGGGGATAATCTAGAAGGGAATTCACCAGATTGGTGTCCAGAAGAATTTGGTAATTCAACTCAGGAATATCTCGGTTGTCCAGATTTAGATGGAGATGGTTGGTGGGATGTTGCTGATGCTTTTCCAAATGATCCAGAGCAATGGAAAGACCGAGATGATGATGGATATGGGGATAACCCCCCTCCCGCAAATAATTCTGATGACTGTCCTGAAGATTATGGCACATCTTGGATAGATAGATTTGGTTGTTATGATTCAGATGGTGATGGTTATTCTGACTTAAATGATGAATTGCCATACAACCCAACACAATGGGAAGATAGAGATGGCGATGGATATGGAGATAATGCTGATGGCGTTGATGCTGACGTTTGTCCCGATGATTATGGTTTATCTCAGATGGAAGAATATCTCGGGTGTTTGGATTCAGACGGAGATGGTGTGGCAGATTTTGCTGATAAATTCCCTCGAGAACCTAGTCAGTGGTATGATTCAGATAACGATACATTTGGAGATAATCCAGATGGTGTTGATGCAGACGATTGTGTAGATGTTTATGGCACAAGTACTGAATTAGGACTTTTAGGCTGTTTAGATAGTGATGATGACGGGTATGGTGATATCTTAGACGATTTCCCTAATGACAAGACTCAATGGTCAGATACAGATAATGATGGTTATGGAGATAATGAAAATGGAGTAGATGCAGATGATTGTGTCTTAACTTATGGGACTTCATTTATTGATAAATTAGGTTGTGTAGATAGCGATGGTGATGGGTATTCAGATGTTTTTGATGATTGTATTAATGTCCCTGGGACATCTAGTGAAGGGGTTGCTGGTTGCCCTGATTCAGATGGTGATGGTTATGCAGATCTTGCTGACGAATGTCCAGAAGATGAGACAAAATGGGAATACGGAATTAGTTGTATAGATGAAGAAGAAGAACTTGAAACAAATGATGCCCAAAACAACACTGATAATGTAAATGAAGAAGAAATAATCGCGGGGCAATGTATTTGTCCAGACCAATCTAAAGGAATGCTTGTAAGCCCGGATTCAGATGATGATGGAACAGCTGATGGCTGTTTATGTGGCAATAATAATCAAAACGCAGAGTTATCTAATGAATTGGAGTTCGAAGATCTTATTATTGGTGCAATAGCATTATTTTCTTTGATTTTATTATTATTATTTTTCAGGCAATATAAAGACTCATCAAATAGAAAGAAATTGCGAAAAGACATCACAGAAGAAATTAAAATTAATGCTGCATTTGAATCAGAGGAATTTGCAGGCGGCGGCTGGGATGAAATAGAAATGAGAAAGTAGTGATTATAATTCTTTAATTTTAGACAATATTTTCTTAGCAACATCATCAAAATCATCATCTTTTGAAACAACTACATTTGCAGAATTAATTGTATTTTCAACGTATTTTTTGTGCATTGGCAAAACTTGAATTTCCCATTGATTTCTCACACCTTCTTTCGTTCTGTTTCTTTCATTAATATCCCTATTCATTCTTCTTTCAAATCGTATCTTGTCTGGAGTGTCAATGAATATTTTCAAATCAAATAAATCCATTAGCTCTTTAGAATTAAAAATAAGAATTCCATCTACAAGAATGATTTCATTAGG
>MDSZ01224512.1_pt1 | contig 13723 bp, 12 predicted proteins | sample 811201 | NCBI WGS metagenome assembly MDSZ01 (sample SAMN05326647, study PRJNA326480) | marine metagenome | isolation source: seawater | place: Indian Ocean: North | collected 2010
AATATTTATCTGTATAAACACCTTGACTATCAAATTTGTTTAAACGAGACAAAGCAGCAGTTCTTTCATTTTCCTCTAATCCTTCAACTTGTTCTTCAGAATAATTCATATCAGGAACATCAGTATTAGGTAATTTATTAGTAAAGGATTCATTTACATTGTCATCTTTTTTTTGATTAGAAACAACATATAATAATCCTAATGCAACACCTGGTATCGCTAATTCCATTTATATAATATAATATTATAATAACATATTATAAATTTGAGGTTTTAATGAAATTTGGAACTAATACATTCTTTTTCATTTCCAGCAACACAATAACTGGGTCCAGTTAAATAGTAATTGTCAGTGCTTCCAACAACGGGTATTTGGGGTTTATAGTTATCTTTTTCTAAAAGACGAGTTTGAATATTATGGTCAAAATTTCTTTCTAAATCATTTTGAGGATTTACATAAGGTGTTTCCCATCTATTTCTTTCTAAATCTCTGTAAGACCACGCAGGATGAGATGCTCTACTTTCTTCAGTAATAGGATTTTGATTTTTATAAGAATTAGAAGAAGAACGTGTAGCGTGTTGTTTAAAATCATTTCCATTTATTAAATCTCTATTCATAGTTCTAGTTAATCCTTGTAAATCACTCTCTAAATTAACAGTATTGGTATGTAAATTAGCACCCCATTTCTGTAGGCGCAAATGAGGGTCTTCCATAAAAGGTAGGTCCATACCCTGTCCAGGCGTGTTGAGAAAATATCTACCTTGGAAACTGCTTTCTTCGGCTTGTTTTTTTATTCTGCTTGGGTCATCATGAAATCTTGTAAACGACATAAGTTATATTATAAAAATATAATATTTGTTTCCTAAAAATATAAAAACCTATTCTTAATTAATTTTATAATGGGAGAACTTCCTAAAATATGTTTAAACATGATTGTTAAAAATGAAAGTAAGATAATAACAAGATTGTTAGATTCAGTTTTAAAAATAATAGACCATTATGTTATTGTTGATACAGGTAGCACTGATAATACAATAGAAGTGATTTCTAATTATTTTAAAGATAAGTCTATTGATGGAAAAATATTAGTGAAGAAATTTGAAAATTTTGAAAAGACAAGGAGTTATGCTTTGGAAAAATGCTTATGTGAACCTGATTCAGATTTTATATTATTGTTGGATGCAGATATGAAATTAGAATTTGGAAAAAAATTTGATCCAATAAAATTAAAACAATTGTTAATATTTGATGCTTACCATCTTATGCAAGGAAATGAAACTCTAATGTATAAAAATATACGATTAGTTAGAAATTCTTTGCATTTTTTTTACAAAGGCGTAACTCATGAATACGTAACATCACATAGCAAATTTACAAAGGGAAATATTGATAAAGAAATGTTGTTTATTAATGACATTGGGGATGGTGGTTCAAAAGATGATAAATATACGAGAGACATAGATTTATTACAAAAGGCATTGGATAAAGAACCCAATAATAATCGATACAAGTTTTATTTGGCAAATAGTTATAAAGATAATAAAGAATATGAAAAAGCCATAGAATGTTACGATAAATGTATTGCAGGAAACGGATGGGACCAAGAAATATGGTGCAGTAAATACTACAAAGGTAAATGTTATAAGGAATTAGGAAACACGGCAGAAGCATTAGAATGTTGGTTATTTGCATTTGAATATATGCCTAAGCGATTAGAACCTATTTATGAAATCATACTTCATTATCGAAATTCGGGAAAACATTTGTTGGCTTATCATTTTTATAAAATTGCATTGGAACATATAAATAGAATAGAAAATGAAGATGATGAATTATTTTTGGTAAAAAATGTTTATAACTATAAATTAGATTACGAGATTACCATAATAGGTTATTATTTAGGTCTAGATAAGTTTTCAATTAATAATGTTTGTATGAATTTATTGAATAAAGAAATTCCAGGGGATATACAAGGTAGTATATTATCAAATTACAAGTTTTATGGAGTAAATTTAAGTGATTATAAATGTAAAAGTAAATTGCAAACAAAGTTATTAGATATAGTAGGCAAAGGGATAAATATGAAACATACTCATGAGTATCACTCATCAACGCCATCTATATGTTTTTATCAAGATAAATTGATTTGTTTGGTAAGATATGTAAATTATTATTTGGATGAAAAGGGACATTATAAATCAAAAAATAAAAATGGAAATTATATCGATATGGAAGGGATTATTACTAGAAATATGTGCGGGGTATTTACTATAAAAAATAATGCATTAGAATTAGAAAAGGAATTTGAAGTGAAATATGATACAACCTATGATACTTTCTATAAAGGAACAGAAGATATGAGACTAATAAACATTAATAATGAAGAAATATATTTTACAGGAAATAAAATAACACAATATCCTAATTTGAATATTCATATTGAATATGGAAAATTAGATATAGAAAAAGAAACAACTGAATCTTGCTTATTAAACATAGAAAATAAGGCAAAAATAGAGAAAAACTGGGTTGTGTTCTCAAAAGAGGGAAAACAATATATCGTATATAATTGGTTTCCTATGACAATATGTAGTTTTGATGAAACTTTATTTGATGAAACTTTACAAAAGTATGATGTTTCCATTGAAAGAAAAATAGTAATGCCAAATATATTTAAATCTGTTCGCGGTTCTACTAATGGAATCACGATTGGAAATGAAATATGGTTTATTACACATTGTGTGAGTTATGAAATTATGCGATATTATTATCATATGTTTGTTGTATTAGACAAAGATACAATGGAATTAAAACGATATACGCAATTATGTTCTTTTAATAAAAACAGAATAGAATATACCTTAGGTTTTGAGTATTTAGAAAAGGAAGATAAGTTTTTGATAGGATATAGTAATCACGACAGCACACCTGATTACATATTCATTAAAAAATCAACAATAGAAGAGTTAATGTATGATAATACAAAGGCTTAATCAGATGAATTATCATCATCATCTTGTTTTTTTTCAATAGAAATTAATTTTGCATTTCTACAATTTTCTCCAAATGTTTTACGATGCCATTGCGTGATACCATAAGCACAAATACCTTCTCGATGTTGTTTTGTGCCATATCCAACATTTTTAGCTAATCCATACAGTTCATTTAGTTGCGGGTATTTTTCACATAGTTCAAGAACATAAGCATCTCGTGCAGTTTTTGCAAGAATACTTGCAGCGGCTATACCCATATATTTAGCATCTCCTTGTTCAACTGTTACATGATTCATAGTTTCAATAGATTCTGTAGTTTGATCAAAACACATATATGGTGTAAAATAGTTTCCGTCAATAACTGCCTGAAAATCGTGTATGGAAGAATTATTATCTATATTTTCAGTGACTTTTGTAGTGATAGTTTTAATACACTGATGCATACCATACATAACAGACTTCAAAATATTAATTTTATCAATCATATCTGCTTCAACATATTCAATATGGTAAGCAAGAGCATTTTTTTTAATATATTCTGCAACTTCGTTGATCTTTTTTTTTGAAGAGAATTTTTTACTATCTTTTATATTTGTTCCATCAAACAAGGCAGGTTCTTTAGGTAAAATAACGGAAGCAACATATACTCTACCAAATAAACAACCTCTTCCTGCTTCATCAATACTGATTTCATACTTGTTTTCATCATTATAAAACCTTTCGAGCATTTTAAATATTATATGTTAACAATATTTAAAATATAACAAATCAATTTTATTTATAAGATTTTGAAACATATATTTTCAATATATACTATATATCCTTTAAATGAAATTGAAAATTACGCCATTAATTATAATTTTAGTAATACTTTTAGTGTTGGTAATATTTGCTATGATTTGTCAAATGCCATTTATGCAAGAAGGGTTCGTATCATTTAAACAAACAGAAGAAGATGGTTCACGTCAAGTTATTCCACAATATAGCACAAACGAGAGACCATATAAATTATATGATAGTCTTTACTTCGATAATTTAAATGGTAATTTAATAGAAGTTGATTCTGCTGCCTATGATAGTGGAAATGTAGATATGACTGGAAATACTATAACAAGTATTAGTGTTCTACCAAGAACAAGTAATGATGTATATACTTATGAGATTACATCTACAAACCAAAAACTTCCTACTCAATCAACTACATTAAATGATTCTTATAAATCTATGATTTACAGAAGTGAAAGTGATTCAACTGATAAATATACAGTATTTTACATGCCTTGGGGTAAAAAGACCTTTTTACACGTAATTAATACAACCCCTGATCCTCATTTAAGTGAACATTTCTACTTATTTAGTGATACTTCAGTAGTATACAGTAAGGATTTAAATAGTACACCTTTGGATGCTTCAAGTTATGTTCAAGATGTAGATTCTGATAATAATTATGAAGTAATTGTATCTAATTATAACAGTGCAAGAAAAGTATATCAAGTATCCAAACACGTAAAGTATGATATGAAGAATGGAAATTTATTGGTAACAAATAATCAAAATAATTCTATTGAATTATACAAGAGAAATAACGAAAATAAGATTTCTATAAACGTATCTTCAAGCACTGATGAACGAACATTTGGAAACGATGAGAATTATACCAGTGTAGATTTCAGTGTAAGATTAATAAAGGATGAAAGTGGTGCAAACACAGTGTTATTTGTATGCCAAGGATTTGATAGTTTAGTAGCAGTTATCGGAAAAGATTATCAAAATAATGTAGTATTAAAGACAGTAAAACGTTTTAATCCTAATGGTGTTGATACAGGAGATGGTGTAGGTGCAAATAGAACATTTAGAAATGTAGGAGGACAAGAAAATGGATTCCAAGACTTTTTAAATCAATATTTATCAAACATGAATGAGGAATTAGATAATACAGATATCCGAGATGTATTGAGTTCTTTACAACAAAACAACAATAGTTCAGGAAATGAACAAGCATTAAATTTGGATAATTATATATTAAAAACACAAGTAGTTCCTCCTGTATGTCCTGCCTGTCCTGCTTGTCCTTCTGCTGGTTGCAATGCTGATAAATCTGCCTGTTCAAATTGTGGAGGAAATGGTGGTTCCGGAACATTAACCGATAAGGGGGATACAACCGCAACAGGAGATGCAGTTTTACAAAATAAAGAAAAAAATTTAACAGATACTGTAGGTAGCGCAGCAGAAAATACTGTAAGTGCAGTAGGAGATGTAGCATCAAGTGCAGTAGGAACAGTAGGGGACGTAACCTCAGGGGCTATTGGTGCAGTAGGTGATGTAGCTTCAGGGGCTATTGGTGCAGTAGGTGATGTAGCTTCAGGATTAATTAAATCGGGTTCAGATGTAGTAAAAACAGCATCAGATAATGTTAATGAGGAAAAGAAAACTACCGGATTAAAAGAAGTCGAAGGGACAGCAGACCCATATTCATATTATGGACAAGTTCCTTATAAACCACCAAGTGAATTTGTAGCAAGAACAGCAGATTTCAGTTCCTTTGGAAGATAATTCGTTTAAATAATTATATAAACATAGTTATATAATTATAATAGACTATGGAAAACATAGATTTGAATACAATATTTAAAGGCAGAAAAAAAATACAAACAAAAATATCAGATTTACTAACGTCGTTTGATGAAAAATGTAATGATGTTCAATATAAAAAGGGTATTTATTTGTATGGTTCTCCAGGATGCGGAAAAACATATTTTATTCAGAGTATATTAAGTAATTTGGGTTATGATATGATTAAATATGATGCAGGTGATATTAGAAATAAATCCTTAATAGAAACCATAACCTCAAATAATATTTCAAATAGAAATGTTCTTGACATGATGACAAAGAAAACAAAAAAAATAGCAATTGTAATGGATGAAATAGATGGTATGAATAATGGCGATAAAGGAGGCATAACAGCCTTAATAAAATTAATAAGACAAAAAAAGACAAGAAAACAAAAAACAGAAGGAAAAACAATGAATCCAATAATATGTATAGGAAATTATTATACTGATAAAAAAATGAGAGAATTAATGAAAGTATGTAACATATTTGAGTTGCCAGTTCCTACAAATGATGAGATAAAAGAAGTATTGAAACTTAAAGTTGGTGATAAATTAAAAGAAGAACATTATAAAATAATATTAAAATATATTCAAGGAGATATGAGGAAACTAAATTTTGCATTAAAAGTTCTGTCTAACGTAAATTCATTAGATGTAGATGATTCATTATTAAATTTATTTCATATGAAAAGTTATAATGAAGATTCAAAGTCAATTACAAATCAGTTATTAGAAAATAATTATGAAATCGGTATGCACAATAATCTAATGAATGAAACTGATAGAACAATTGTAGCTTTATTGTGGCACGAAAATATAATAGAAAAAATAAAACAGTTAAATGCTGAAAAAGCATATCCATTATATTATAAATTATTACGAAATATATGTTTTGCTGATTACATTGATAGGATTACATTTCAAAGTCAAATTTGGCAGTTTAATGAGATGAGTTCATTGATTAAGACATTTTATAATAATAAGATATTTCACGAAAATATTGATACTATTTTAGAACCGTTACCTGAAATACGATTTACAAAAGTATTAACAAAATATTCTACAGAGTATAATAATTCTTTATTTATACAAGACATGTCACAGAAATTATGTATGGATAAAAAAGATATAATTTGTTTGTTTCAGGAAATACGATTATGTATAGGAAAGGATTATTGTAATGATACGGAAATACTTGCTAATATAGAAGAGTTATTTGAAGAATATGATATCAATAAATTAGATATAAAACGTTTGTATAGATATTTGGATAAGAATGCAAAAAAAGATGGAACCATAGAAGAGTTAGAGGATTAAGAAGTTTTTTACGAAACGAAAACGTGAAAAAATGTCTAAATTTGTTTAAAATTGACCCATTTTGAAGCAACATAATTAAGGCATATTAACATAAGTTATATTAAGATGTCAGGACATTGCGGTATTTGCAGACAGAGTGGTCATATCTATAGACATTGCGAATCTCCTATTATTGCTGAAAAGAAATCTCTTTTTATAGATACATTTAAACAGCAATTAAGGCTATATTCGTCGAATGTTAATGATAACCCAATCCGACCTAATCAAGTTTTATCAGACAGTTCTATTGTACGTTTTAACAATGGCACATCGTTTGAAGAAGCCAAAGAGATTATGCTGAAGAAAAGAAGAAGTAATTTTCGTCAGAAAGGCTGGAGTATATGTTATGATTTAAGACAGCAAATGAGAAATATGCCAATCAGGTTATTACAATTGATTTTCCCAGATGTTTTGCGTTCATTGATGAATGAATTTGGTATTACATTGTCAGCTCTTATTTATAATCAAGATACCAGGTTAACTCCTCAAAACATAAATAGTGTTAGATTTAATACTAAAACAGAATATCAAGATGAAGTAACAAAAGTAGTAAAAGCGATAATGCATAGTTTTGTTCCAAACGATTACTTTGATTATTCGAATGTTATTGAGAGTGAGCTGATAATACCTCCACCGCCACCACCAAGAGATCCATTGGAAGTTCGTTTAAACGAAATTGTTGATGGAGTAATCGGCGATACGAATTTAATTAATAATTCGCAAAAGGATACTATCATATCTTTAATTCAAGCACATTATAGAGAGAGGGAAAATAGTTTACGACAAGAGAATCTCCGTTTAGAACGACACGCTCGGCGAGATATTCGACGCTACAGAGAAAATATAATCCACTATCAAAGACAATTGCAAATGAATAGACAACAAGCCCCAAATATTAAGTTTCTAATGGATTCAACGGAAACTGAATACATAAAGGAGGATGCATGCCCAATTTGTCTGGAAGAATTAACTGTAGACAACACAGTAGCCCTTTCTTGCAATCATACTTTCTGTTCAGGTTGCACTGGACAGTTTATTAAAAGTTGCAACGGAAAATGCCCTAGTTGCCGGGCTCAAGTAAAAGAAATCCATTTTCAGAAAAATATAAACATTGAGGATTATAATGCCCTCGTTAACTATCTTTATTAAATTGTAATTTAACTAACTACTTTTTTTATTCATATTTTTAAATGAATAAAAAATTATGCATACAGTTCTTTCCAAACATTACCGTCTTCCCATTTGACTTCTCTATTCTTCATATATGCATTATAAATAGGTTTGTGTGTTAATCCTTTTTTGTTTTTAAAATTAACTTTCATATTATATTTGTGCATTCCAAAAGTTTTTTCTGGGAAATGTGTTACTTCTGCGAACCAATGTCCCTTTTCCTTTTCATCATTTCCATACGCACCTTTAATAATAGATTTATTTTCATCAATACGAGTTAAAATACGTAAACAACCTCCGTGTTTAGGATCATAAAAATATTTTTCTTTCATATATAATATTAATAGATTAGATTTTATTTCCAATATATCCATAACAAATACCAACTATAGGAAAAAACCCATACAGTATATTTATGTTATTATTCGTTTTATAATATTTTTCATATTTATTTTCGATTATTTTTTGCATCATAAAAGATATACCAATTCCAGTAATATAACCAACAACTCCATTCTTAAAGTTATATGTTATATTCATAATAATATAACATATAACATATATTTAAATTATTTTAAATAGAATTAACATCAACAGAAACAGTAGGTGTTGTTTTTGATATAGTAATATTAGGTTCAGTATTGGGTTTAAGTTCATTATATTTTTTCAACAGTTCATTTTTCTCTTTTTCTAAAGAATCCGCTTTCATTGATGCTTGAATAAGTTGACTTTGTATAGCCATTAGAGTATTATTAAGTTGTATTTTTTCTTCATTCATAGCCTTTAATTGTTGTTGTTGCGATTGAATAAGTTGGACAACTTCTTGATTATTTAATTGACGAGGAGGTTTACCAGGTTCATTCATCATAATAGGTCCATTCTTTTGTTTTTCTTGCATGTCTTTAATCATTTTATCTCGTCTTTCTTCAATTTCTTTCATTTGTTTTAATACATCAGGTTTCATTTTTGGTAACCCAGGATCATAATTAGCTAATAACTTATCAATATCCTTTAAAAAAAAGTCTTTAATGTTTTTTTCACTTTCTAATTGTATAAATGTATCTACAGTTTTTGTAGATTCCTTAAAAAAATCAGGATGTGCATTATCGAACATTTTTCGTTTATCATATGTATTATGTTCGTGTGAAAAAACCAAAATAGATTTAACAGGATCTAATTGTACAAATGGAATGGTATAATCTTTTAAAAAAGCTTTTTCTTCAGCAAGAGCAGCATTATCTTCATATCTAGTATCTTTTAATAATTCTTTTCTAAAAGCAAATGTCCCTGCAGTAGCGTGATTAGGACCATAAGGACCACATTGTATCATTTTATTAATATGTTTAAAATATATGTAAATTTCACTGCTACCAGCACATAGAGCTGTAGGATTTTGCTGTAATCTTTCAACAGCGTGAGAAACTCTATCAGGAGGGTAATAATCGTCATCATCCATATAAACAATAATAGAACCACGACATTGTTTGTGCATAAAATTACGTTTTTCACCTAACATAATTTTTTTTTCCAATTCAAAATATCTAATTTGGAGTATACCTGAAGATTCTATTAAATCTTTAATCTTATCTGTTCCGTCGTCTACAATGATCCATTCCATACGATGTTTTGGGTAATCTTGGTTTTTAAAACATTCAAACATAGTTTTAATGAAAGGACGTCTATTAAATGTAGGTGTACATATTGATACTAATGGAACAACATTCGGTTTTTTCTTTTTAGTCATAATCTTATGTATAATATCTTGAATTTATTTTATATACTTAAACCAATAACTAATTTCTAATTATATTGTAAATAAATGAAGATTAATAAAAAACAAATAGGTAATGGAGGTTTTTTATCTAAACCCGAAAATAAAGAATATTTAAGTAAAAGTGATTTAATAGCAGAATACAAAGAGAATTTGTTTCAAGAAGAAATAAATGATTTGGTAGAAAGTATTATAGAAAAAAATAAAGGACTTATGAAACAAGGGACATCTCTTAGCATTACAGATATAAAAAGTGAGTTATCTAAAAATTCGTCTAAATCAAAAGAAAGTAAAACTTCTAAAAAAAATTTAAAAAGAAATGCAAGTAAAAAAAATATACATCCTGGAAATCCACATGATAGGCCAAATACAAAAAATAAGACTATAAAAAGTAAAAGTAAAAGTAAAAAAAATACAACAAGAAAATCACGTGAAAAAAAATATCCACAAAGTTTTAAAGAATATGAAACATCAATAGTGAAAGGAAATAAAAAAGGTCCTATTGAATTTGGTGGAAAGAAAAATCATTAAAAATAATTAAAGCAATTAATTATTTTTATTTATGCGTCTATTTTTTTATCATTAAATATTTCTTGTGTTTTATCTCCAAAAGACATATACAACCATAAACCGACAACAATAATTAATAACATGTTAAAAAAGATAAAAGATTCTTTTAATGATATTCCGGAAACCATACCAGAAGCATTAGATAATTCAGTATTTAATTTAAATAAATGAAAAATAGCAATGCAAAAAATCAACACGGTTACGACATTTGTTTTGAACATACCAAACACTTTTAATAAGATGCGTAAAAATTTCATAATGAAACCTTCTTCTTCACAAGTTTCATTGCTTGGAAGTTTTGCAGGTATATCAGAATGAGAATGTATTTTATCAAGTATTTTTCCAATACTGGTAGGAGAATATATACATATACCAAATATTGAATATATAATAAAATAAAAGAGAGTAGATACTGAACCTAATGGAACACTTATGAGCATTATAATTACAAAACGAAGAAACAATAATGGTACTGTAACTGGCCAACCATTTATAAACATCTGTCTTTCATTAATGTCCATCATATCTTGAATGAAATTAACAATAAATGTTAAAACAATAATTGCATACAATACACCGATAATAGGAGACACACCGCCATTTAATAAGTCAAGAAAAAATGTTCTTGAACCAGGAACAACTTTCCTTAATATTTGATAAATAATAAAAAATACTAACATAAATTTAACTCTTCCGCTGAGATATTTATGTGTAATACTAGGAAACAATTGTGTAAAAACTAAATCAATTGCACTTGGAAACATAATGGCAAATTCAAAAAACCATAATACAAACGAAATAATGCCTTTATAATAACTATCTTGTATACTTAGACTTGGTGACTTTGCCTTTTCTTTTAATTCAGCAATAGATAAATGTGCTAATTCAATACTACTATCATCTTGAGTATAATACATTAAAAAATACCAATTGTAAGTTATAGGAAAGGTAACAAGAGCAGTAACAAGACTAACAAAATAATCAGAAATCAGTTCCTTATCTTTATTAGTTGCATCTCCATTAGATAATGCATCCGCAAATTTAGAACCAGTATTTCTAATAAGACTCGAAGGTTTATCATATATAGCATTTATAAGAGCTTCAAGTTTATCTTTAAAAGTTTTTTCTTCTGCTTCTTTTACATCATCATGTCCTTCGTAACAATCTCTATTATTTCTATCTTTTAAATCTTCTTGTGTGCAAACAGTTTCAATTAATTTGTTATTATTATTAATATTATTGAAACTTTCAACGGTTTCTTTTTTATTATTCTTCTTCTTTTTTTTACGCTCAGGTTTTTTATTATCCAATGTATTAAAAGTTTCAATATTTTTGTAATTTTGTTTCACCTGTTTGTTTCTTTTTTTTATATTTTTCATTTTATTTTCCATGTTTGCTGTTTGAAAATCATAATCACTATTTTTCAAAGTATTACTAAACTCTTTTTTTACATTTATATTTTTAATTGAATTCAATACATCCATAATGATTACTTTAATTATATATATATTGCTATAATATATTTATAATAATAACTTATCTTGCATACATCATTCCACAATTTCCACCAATAATAGAAAGCACATTGTATCTTTCTTCAAACAACGTTAGATTGTAACTATATTCATATAAAGAATATCTAGATTTACGAACACCTATTAAGTTTCCATTATCATCACATACTACATCAAAACTTGAACCAGACGGATCTATTGTTGGAATATATGTATTCAATTCTATTTCAATATTTTTAAATTTGCTCATATTAATAGCACCTGATGGTTGATATTCAAATGGACTTGTATTTAAACAAAAATTATAACAATACAAACCATCTTTAGCGTTGCCTTTTGTTCTTACGTATTTTTCTACATATTGATATACTCCTCTTGTCATTAAATTTTCTCTATATTCACCATTTAATAAAATACCCATTGTTTCAAGAATATCCTTTCTATTTTCAGGATGAAAATTTCCTGTAATTGTAATTCCAGTATTTTGTTGTGTAACCATAGGATGAACTCCCATACCTACACTGAGTTCTGAATCAGCAAAAGGTGTTATTGGAGCTAAAGTTACATTAGATGGTAGACTATGATAAGGCCAATTAGTATAATTACTCCATTCATTTCTTAAATTAGCATCATTCCTTCGCAAAAACCACATCCAATTAGAAATCATACCATTTGTTTCTACTTTTAATCTTTTGCTTCCTAAAACATTTTCATAATTATGTTCATAAACATCTTTCACCAGGTATACGTGATCTTCAGCCGCAAATTTTTGGGTTTCTTCCTTTGAAAGAAAGCAATAAGTAGATAATAAATGAACATCAGCATTCCATGTGCTTATTTTATTTTCATAATATTCTGCTGAGACGTAACTTGATGGAGGTGTTTGTAAGAATCGATACATTTGAAAACGCGATTCATTAAAATTTGGTTTTACATAAGGAAATGAGAAATCTGGGTCATGAACATCTCTAACTTGGAATAAATCTTGAATAGGTCTGAATGTAACCGATATAGATAATTCATTATATTGTAGAGCTACCAATGGAAATGCACAATTACTATTTAATGTAAACCAAGTATTTACAGGTATATATAAGTTTCTTCCACGAATGGAAGGTTCTGCGCCAGTGGAAGAAGTTGTAAATGCTGCTGAAGGATAAGCATTTGTTCTACCAAAAGCATACGCTGGATTATTTAACTCTGTAACATTTCCTGTCATTTCATCAAATAATTGTTTTTTTTCTGTTGTAAAATCTCTTTCAACCATTGCAGCTAAATACTCTCCTGTGTATCTTTGTAACATAAGTCCACCACAGTTTATAGTAATTTCTTTAATCATATGTGTTCCAAGATCTTTAATCCATTTGAAATCATATGGTGACCATCTTTGCTGTGTTTCATCGCAAGGTGCAAATACAGGACTCCATATATCAGGTAATGTAACAACAATATATGTATCCATAAGCAAATCAGCATATCTAGGTATTTTAAATGTAAAATGCGAATCCTCGCTAGGTCTAAGTTCTCTTAAACCACTATAATCAATACGAAATTTTTGCATACCAAAATTAGTATATTTTACATAAGTAACTTTAAAGAATGTCTTAGAAGGATTCCCTGTTAGAAAAACATTATTATTTCCAGTAGAAATTATATTTAGTAATCCACCTGCCATATTTGATATTATAATATATATTTTTATTATATTTGTTTATATATAGAATATAAATGGA
>MDSZ01154331.1_pt1 | contig 13722 bp, 11 predicted proteins | sample 811201 | NCBI WGS metagenome assembly MDSZ01 (sample SAMN05326647, study PRJNA326480) | marine metagenome | isolation source: seawater | place: Indian Ocean: North | collected 2010
GGACCACCAACATATCCTGCACCAATACAACAAATATTTTTGAGGAATTTTTTTTTCATATTTTTTAAAAATCTTTAAAATTGTGTTAAAAATATCTGTTGTAATTTAAGAGATTTGAATCACTTTACAATATCATCTAATAACATATTATTACTGTTAATAACTTAATATAGTTTTTAGTCAAAAAATGTTCATATCAATTTAATGGATAATAAAATAAGAAACTTAATAACAGGGGGAGCTGGATTTCTAGGCTCACATCTGGCAAAAAAATTACTTGAAAAAGGAGAAGAGGTTATATGTATTGACAATTTTTTTACAGGCTCTAAAAAAAACATTAATGATTTTATTAAACATCATAACTTTGAATTTATCAGACATGATGTTACTGAACCGATAAAATTAGAGGTAGATAAAATTTGGCATCTAGCATGTCCAGCTTCTCCAATTCACTATCAATATAATCCTATTAAAACTACTAAGACAAGTTTTATGGGCACATATAATATGCTGGGATTAGCTAAGAGAGTAGGAGCTAAAATTTTATTGGCAAGTACAAGCGAAGTTTATGGGGATCCCAAGGAACACCCACAAAGAGAGTCTTATAAAGGATCAGTTAATACAATAGGTATCCGCAGTTGCTATGATGAGGGGAAAAGGATTGCGGAAACTCTATGCGCTGATTATAAAAGGGTTCACGATGTTGATATAAGAATAATTAGGATTTTTAATACTTATGGCCCAAATATGAGATTCGATGATGGAAGAGTAATAAGCAATTTTATTTTCCAAGCTCTGAGAGATGAGAAAATTACAATTTATGGAGAAGGTAGTCAAACAAGATCTTTTTGTTATGTAGATGACTTAATTAATGGAATGACCCTTCTTATGGAAAGTGATTATCAATATCCCGTAAATATTGGAAATCCTAATGAATTTTCAATTAAAGAACTTGCTGATGTAGTTAGAAATTTGATAAATCCAAATTTAGAATTTGAATATAAGAAGCTTCCTCAAGATGATCCTCATCAGAGAAAACCTTCAATTGAATTAGCTAAAGAATTATTAAATTGGGAGCCAAAAGTTGAATTAGAAGAGGGTTTATTAAAAACAATAGAATGGTTTAAATTAAATTTGGATAAGATGAATTTATAAATATTTAATCAAAAATTTTAAAACAAATAAGTTTTTAAAAAAAATTCAAATTAAACTCTAAATATAATTGTTTTGAACAAAAATATATGTTGCTTAAAAAGCAAAATTTTAAATTAAATCTTTTCCAAAAATTTTTTAAGACATTTAGCAAAATCTTTCACTTAATGCTTTTTTTTTATGTATCAAATAATTCTTTTACATTATAATTTTCAACTTAATCAATTGTTAAATATTAAAAAAATAATTTATAGTATAAAATATTCTTCTTATGAATCGGTACACTTTACTTAAAATAATAAATAAATTAGTTGGTATTAAAGTTTTAAAAAATTTCTTTAAATTAGATGAGGTATATTCATCTTCTTGTATATTATTTCTCCTAATTCTTTCAGGATACAAGCCTCTCGAAATAAGTGAATAATTTTTATTGTTTTGATCATCGTCAATGGCAGCAAATAATTCATGATTAGGAAAACCTACTGTATAGGATGGTGAAATATTATCCTTAATTTTTTTTTCGAAATCAAAAGGATATGATTTATGCCATCTTTTAAAGTATGGTTTCTGGCAATACAATACTTCATTAAAAAATTGAAGTGTCATTATGCTCATCAATGGAATTGAATACTTTTCAGAGAAATATTTTTTACAGTATTTTTGGGTTAGTTCTTTGTTAAATTTCCAAGATTTAAGATATTCTCCAGAATAATCTACAGGAAGGCTATTAAAAAATTTTTTATTATATTCTGTATGAAAAGAGTAATGTAAGCAATTTATTTTTTTTAAAAACATTTCTTTTAAAACCTCCTCAAAGTGTTTATTACTATTCATGAAAATATGATCTTCTACCCATGTCATAACTAAATCAGTTTTTATATTTTTTGATAAGTTCTTACTATCGTAAATCCAACCTTCCTTTGAATTCTGGAATGAAAGATTTAATTTATCTCCTAGAAAATTACGTAGGAATTTTCCTGCATGTTCTTTTAGCGATCCTCGTATATTAATTTCCCATTGATCAGGTTTATATCCTTCAAAAGAATGAAAGGAATCCTTTAATCTAATAAGTCTCTCTTGATTATTTATTTGAAAATTCGCAAAAACACATAATGATGGCCTTTTCCCTTTTTTGTAAGATTTAGTCATGTTTTATTTTGCTAAATCAAGCTTTTTCTTCTCTGATATTAAGAAATTATGCAGAGCAAAAAATTTATAAAAATATTTTTTTACAATAATGTAATTTATGCTACTTTGTTAAAGTTATTTAAAGAATTTTTACTTAAATATAAAATTAATAAAATAATTATGGATTTACAAATATTTTAAGTTTTTAATCTTCTTATTTTGAAGTGTTTAAAAAAGTACAGAATCTAGTGTAAAAAAATAACAAATAACTATAAAAATGTTTTGATATATTATTAGATCTCTTTGATTTATAAATTATAAAATTTAAATATGGTAATTTAATAATAAATAAAAGGTAAAGTAAAGATTATTTGATGAATTATAAAAAAGCTCTAGAAAAGGTAATTTCTGAATTTTACGAAGATACGCCTGACTTATTAGGTAATAATCAAATAAGTGGGGAGAGAGACTATGTATACAACATAGAGGATTCATATAAAAGGACTCTTCAAGACATAGAAAAAATCCTTCCTAATAAAAATGAAGTTGTATGCGAATTGGGTTCTTTTTTAGGAATAGTTTCAAAGACACTCGCATATCTAGGTTATAAAGTAAATGCTTGTGATATACCTTCTTTTTTTGATAGAAAAGAAGTTAAAAATTATTATAAAAAATCTGGTATAGATATTCATGGGTTTAACTTAAGGGACTACAAATTACCTTTTGAAGATTCATCTCAAGATTTAGTAATTGCTTGTGAAGTACTAGAACATTTAAATTTTAATCCCTTACCAGTTATTGATGAAATTAACAGAGTACTCAAGTTAAACGGATATTTATATATAGCAATGCCTAATTCAGCATCTTTTATAAAACGTATAAGATTCCTTTTTACTGGAAAGCATCCAACTTTTAGTATAAAGGAACTGTTTGCTCAGTTAGACCCTAATGATAATATGATTGTCGGTCTACACTGGAGAGAGTTTTCAAAAGACGATACACTAAAAATGATTACTCCACTAGGGTTTGATTTAGAAAGCTTTAGGATTTCATCAGAAGCAGGGGCCAATAATGGAAATTTTCTTAAACGTTTTATTAAGTTTTTAATTTATAAAGTTCCTGGGTTTGGTAATACCCAAGTTTTAGTTTTTAAAAAAGTCAAAAGAAATGAATTAGTTTTTTCTATAAATAAAGATTCTTAAATAATTTTATGAAAGTTTTACATATTTCTTTTGCGGATAATGGTGGCGCTGGTACAGCCGCTTTAAGAATTCACCTGAGTCTTCTATCGGATAAGAAACTAAATATTGATAGCAAAATGATAGTTTCTTCAAAAAAAACTAATTACGATTCAATATTTTTGAAAAATAATTGGAAGTTTTATCCAAGAATAAGAGGTTTAATAGGCTCGAAGATATCTTTACTACAAAAAACATCTAATCCCGTCATTCATTCAGTTTCTTTTCTTCCTGGCAATTTTCATAAAATAATAAATAATTCAGATGCAGATATTATAAATTTACATTGGATCCAAAATGAAATGATTTCAATAGAAAATATAGGCAAGATAAAGAAACCAATTTTTTGGAATTTTCATGATTCGTGGGCTTTTTGTGGTAGTGAGCATTATCCATTTGGACTAAGCGACAATAGATATATTAATGGATATCTTAGAAATAATAGAAATATTAATGATAAATATTTTGATTTAAATAGGTGGTGTTGGAAAAGAAAGCTCTGTTCATGGAAAAATGATATTACTGTTATTTGTGCCAGTAATTGGTTAGCTAAATGTGCAAAGTTGTCTCTAATTGCTAAAAATTGGGATGTAAATGTAATCCCATACCCTTTAAATACTGAAATTTTTAAACCATATTCCAAATCTAAAAGTAAAGATTTTTTTAAAATACCAAAAGAAAAAAATGTAATCCTTTTTGGAGCAGTAGGTGGTAGAAAAGACTTTAGAAAAGGATTTGATCTTCTTGAGAAAGCACTCCAACATATTTCTAGTGATATCAAAGATTCAGTTTTAGTAATATTTGGTGAATCAAATAAAACTTCAGTCCAAATTGATATAGGAATCCCATCGTATTCTGTTGGAAAGATAAGTGATCAAAAATTAATGGCTAAATTGTATTCAGCCGCAGATTTAATGATAGTACCTTCAAGAATGGAGGCTTTCGGACAGACTGCTAGTGAAGCAGCTAGTTGCGGCACTCCTGTTGTGGCTTTTGATTGTACTGGTTTAAAAGATATAGTTGATGATGGTGAGACCGGATTTCTCATAGAACCATATAAAGAAGAGTTGATGGGAGAGGCTATAAAAAAGCTTATTCTTAGTAAATCATTGAGAGAATTATTTGGAAAGAATGCAAGAAAAAAAGTAATAAAAGAATTTTCTTATAAAAGAATTTCTAATTTATATAAGGAAAAATATTTAGCTAAATTACAAAGAATGCATAAGTAAGTTATTAGTAATTAAAAAGAATTTCATAAAATGGTTTTTTATGATTTCTGACGAATCACCTTTAAAAGGAATTTGATCTTGTTGGATATCATTTTTAATTTTGCAAAAAATCTTTGTTGATAACTATATCTATGATCTATAAATTCTTTTATTTCTTTTATTGCCTCTTTATTTTCTTTTATTTCCTTTGGGAAATTTATAGAAGAATTATTATTCAGGATCTTATTATCAATATTGCTATAACCTGAACAATTTTGCCCGCTATTATCCAATCCAATATTTTTTGTATAACTCAATGCAGGGGAAAGACATAATCCTTTTTTATAGAAAATAAAGCAGTACCAAAATATTGCCCATGTATTAATTTTCTTTGACCTATTAGCCTCTATTTGTGACCAAAAATTGCTTTTAGAATTAAGATCAAGATCTCTCCTCATTTCTTCATTAAATATTGAATTAATGTAATATGGGTCGTTTATTAATGGATTTGCTAAAAATTCTGTCCATCTATCCTGCCATGTAGCCCAGCCCCAACAATGCATTAAACGAATAAAGTAGTAATCATGATTATTTGTTTTTAAGGGATAGTTGTAACCATTTATGTGCCAAACATCTTTAAAATTTTTATATTTTTCTAATGATACATTCATAAAGTGAAGAAAATGTTTTGAGACTAAAATATCATCTTCCATAACAATTACTGATTCATACTCTGATAAAACTTCCGTGACGCCTTTTCTAATGTTTAAGGCTGATGATTTGTTTTTACTGGATTTGACTATTTTTAATGATTTGAATAAATGAGAATGAGATTTTAATATTTTTTCTACAGATTCAATTTTAATAATATCTTTTATTTCTCTTGGACCATCAAGGAATGCTATAAAATCTGTATCCTTAGCTTCTGGATTTTGACCTAAATTTATTATTGATCTATAGGTATGATATGGACGATCAAAACAAAAAAAAGCAATTGGTGTATTCATAAGATATTTTTTGATAATTAGAAATTTAAGATAATATAGATAGATTTTTTTATGAATAATGTAGCAGATTTTAAAATAGCTACAAAAATAGAATCACCATATTTTTTAAAAACTCTATAGTGTTCAATTACTGAGACTATTATATTTGCTGATTTACCACCTAATTTGAATTCAGCAATTGGTTCTGAATAAAATGTGTATTGTAAGTTTTGATTTTTTATTGAATTGCTAATACGGTAAAACCATTCATAGTCCATTATAGACTTTAAATTTTCATCAAATAACCCAAATTCCCTAAAAACACTTGAATGTGAAACTAAACCTTGATGCATTACACAAGGTTTTTTCTTAATTTTTATTAACCAATTTTTTGATGTACTACATAAAAAACCACTGTTTGAATTAATTTTTTTAATAAATATTGGAAAAAAATGTAGCGAGAAAAAAGAATCCGAATTAATTGGTTTCAATTTTCTTATACAAAGGTCTCCCGCGTGAAGAATCCAAATAAAAGTATCTTTAAATATAAGAGTATTTAAAGCTGTATTCATTGCAGAACTTATACCTTTCGAATTTGTAAGAATTCTGTAGGCAGTAAGTTTTTTAATATTTAAATTTATATATTCATTAAGAATATTTCTCTCTTTTTGATTAAATACAACAAATATCCATTCTTTAGGGATTCCACCAAACTTCATAACACTTTCTATTGTTAAATAAATTTCTTTATTAAAAGCTGAACCAATTGTAATTATTGAGAGATTATTCATTTAATTAGTTCATTCCATGTTTTTATAAATACTGATTTAGGAAAATAAGTTCTTAGAAGAGAACCTGATTTTTTTGAATAATGTTTCCACTTTGAAGAGTCATTCCTAAGTTGATTAATATTTGATTCTAATTCTTGAAAATTAGAAAAAGTTAATACGTGTTTTCTAAATTTATCCGTAAGCATCGGATGCTCAAGACAGATTAACGGTAATTCAGCATCACAAGCGTCTAGTAAAGTTAAACTGTAATAATTTTCAGGTTCAATCAATATTGAAACATATGCTAATGAGTTTTTATAGCTACTAATTAATTCTTCTCTTGAACATGATTCAATATCGTATATATTACTAGCTCCACAAATATTAAAATTATTTTTCTTATTTAACATTTCATGCAAAATTTTTTTTGAAAAAAAGGGTCTTTCGGGAAAATTACAAACAACTAGAGACTTTGCATCATTTTTATAAACAGCCTTTACCCCCATTGAATTAATTACAGTGGGCTTTTGTAAAATACCGCTATTACCAAAGTAACTTAATTTACATTTTTCATGTATAAAGTATCTAATAAGTAATCCTTTTTTTTCTAAATGAAAATACATTTTTGAAATAAAGAACTTTAACCAGTAGACATACTTTATTGTTGAATTTTCACAACTTCCATGAAATATTATGATTGGTTTAATTTTTAATAGTAATGATAATAAGTTAAAAAATAAATGATCAAATACTCTATGTGTAATTAGATACACTTTTGATTTATTTAATAGCGGACAGTTTTTTATAAGTATTATAGAAATATTAATAAAGTTAATAGGATTACTTTTCCCCCACCCAAAAACTTTTTTGGACTCATATTTTTTTGATAAAAATAATAATTTTATTTTAATTAGAATCGACTTTAAATCAAAATCTTCTAAAAGAATATATTTAAATTTTTTTGGGAGACTTTTTTCAATTAATTCACAATAGTAATGAGAATCAAGATTTATAACTATTGTTTTATTATCTGAATTGACCATAATAGTTGAAAATCATTTCATTTTTATTAGAAAATTTTAAAATTACCCTGCTGTAATCTTTTTTAGAAGTAGAATTTTTTAATAAAAGTTTTTAATCCTTTTTACAATTCTTATATTAAACAATATAAGTTAGGTTGATTTTGGAGTTCAAAGAAATTATCTTAAATCAAAGACTAATTCTGGATAAAATTAAATCATGAATTTGCCTCAAATATTTATTTTAGATTTTGATGGTTTTATGACCAATGGAAGTTTTTTTTATAAAATTGAAGGTATAACATGGATGTTAATTAAATATGGATTTAGGAGTAAATGAGCTATGCAGAAATACTCAAAATGTTTTTATGATCAATTTTTTGAAAGCATTCCTGCTTATGATCAATTAAAGCTTTGCTAGAAATTTTATAATATTTATGGATACTGGGTACTTAAGTTTATGGGCTAGCTTTTTAATAATATTAATTCTGCTATTTAATTTTGTAAAAACAACTGGTGTAGAAGATCCCATAATTAGAGCTTTCATATGGCCAGTAGCAGCTATATGTTATATGTCATTCGGTAATAATAAATTTTTGTATGATGCTGATTTTTATACGTATTATTTTTTGATGTGGGTACCTTTCATACTTGCATTTTATTCCACTCCTAAAATAATACCTCAAAAGTCAATAAATTTAACATTAATTTATACAGTAAAAATAGTTGCCTTATTTGGTATTTTTTGGAATATTTTAGATATTTACTATAATTTTAATTTTGATATTTCTGTATTTAATCCAAACGTAAATACCTTTGATTTAAGAGGATATTTGGGGAATTCGCCCATTAAGTTAATCTCGATGGGAATAAATATGGCTTGTTTACCTCTTCTTGCATTAGCGGATAACTTTAAACTGAAGCAAATTAAGTTTACAATTTGGATTTGGATACTATTCGGTTTTGTTGCTTCATATTCTTCACCTGGGAAAAATTTTTTGATAATACCTTTCTTTTATTTTTTAGATTATTTGTTTTATAAAAAAATTTTTGGAGGACCTAAACTAATAATAAAAAAATTATTTAATTTTAAAAACCTTTTGATACAAAGAAGAGAGTTGAAAAAAGATATTTTTATATTTTCCTCTGTTGTAATTATTTTGATTTTAACTTTATTTTTTATAGATATCTTTACAAACAGAACAAACAATAATTTGTTTACTTTCTTCTCTGGGAGAGTATTTGATGCAAGTTTTCCTCTTACATTTACAGTTATAAGGGATCCGAATATTTCTGCAGATATTAATTTTCAAAGATCTGAATTTTCTAATATTATAGAAGTATGGTTTAAGTTTATATTCAAAAATTTATTTAATAAGGAATTTATTAATGACACCATACCTAAGTACATAATGTCATTAAAGGGATACACAATAACTGGCAAAAGTTCTATGACTCAAAATATGTTTGTAGAGACCACAGTAGTTCATGGAAGATATATGGGATCCTTTATCGGAATTTTAACTTGCATATTTGGTGCTTTCTTAAGAAAAAGATTTTTATCCTTAAATACTATAAATATATCTACTTTATTCTTTATTCCTATTATCGAGACTGGTCCATTTTTTTGTTTAATTGATGGGCAATTCTTTTGGACCATTTTCACTTTGTATTTTGCTGTCATTATGTTTTCTTTTTTTGGCGCCTTATCATATAAGTCTTTTTTTTCTAGTAGAAATTTTGTTTGATAATATTAAGCGAAAGATTTTTTGTCCTTTTTTTCTTTTCTTATAATTAATAAACTTTCTTAACTAATTTTAAATTCAATTGCATATTTTTTGTCTATGTAAAACAATATAATAAATTGCATCAGAAAAGCTAAAATTGTCAATTTTAAGCCGTGAATTAAAAAAATTATTGAAAGAATAAAAGTTAAAAATATATATAACAAAGAAACATTTGAGTGCTTAAATCCTGACCTTTGGAGCCTCTGATACAAGTGAGATCTGTGTGCCGAAAATATGTTCTTACCAGCTATAAGTCTTCTTATTACGCAAAGACATGCGTCACCAAACAATGGAGAAGAAACAAGTAAAATTCCAATTAAATTATAGAAACTATTAATCTGTAATAGTGATCCAAACAAAATAGCTCCTAAAAATGTACTTCCTGAGTCTCCCATAAATAGTTTTGATGGATGCCAGTTAAATATTAAAAACATAATAAGTGAACTTATTAATGCAATGGATGAATTTTGATATTGGAGAATATTAAGTGTACTAAAAATTATAAGAATACATCCTCCTACTAGTCCATCAATGCCGTCCATGAAATTTGTAAAATTTATAAAAGCAGTCCCAATAATTACTAATACAAGAAAAACTGGTAAAGCTAGTGAAAATTTCATCTTAATTAATACTATTAAACTGCATGTAAAAAACTGTGCTAAATATCTCCAAAAAGGTTTAATATGCCATATGTCATCTATCAACCCAAAAATAGAAAGTGGGAAACAAACTAAATTAATAAAATTTAAATGTAAAAGGCTGAAAATTGAATATACAGATGAAAAAACAATTCCTCCACTTGTAGGTTTAGGTTCATTGTGAGAACTTCTTTCGTTTGGAATGTCTCTAATTAGAGAACCAAACTTATTTAACAATAATTTGAAACCTAAAAAGGAAAAAAGGCTTGAGATAAAAAATTCTAATAGAAGCATCATTAATTTTAGTTTAATATTTTGTTTCCTTAAAACATTTTTCTAACTCATTTCTCTGTGAAAAAGGTTGTTCCCAATTAGTTTCATTTTTAAATTTTTTATTATCTATTTTTATGGAATGATTTAATTTTAATAATATGATTCCTATATAAGGTAAATTTGCAAAGAATTTAATTAAGATTTCAGGAACTCCAATTAAGAAAAGTCTTATATTTCTTGACATTGTAATTAATTTAATAATCTCTGAGGTTGATATAACTTCATCATCACTTAAGTTGTATATTTTGTTTTTAGTATTATCGTTTTCTAGGGAAATATTTATCGCTGAAGCAAAATTATTAACACTCAATAAACTTTTTTTATTATTGAAATTTCTGAATGGTAATGGAAACTTTGAATCAACTAATTTTATTAATTTAGAAATATTTCCAGGGGCATTTTTGCCATATATTATTGGAGGCCTAAAAATAGTAAAGTATGTATTACTACCTTTAAACTCTTTTTTTATAAATATTTCTGATTCTAATTTTGTTTTGCCATATATATTACTAGGATTAATTTCTGAATTTTCGGTGATATTTTTTTTTTCTTTCCAACTAAATTCATAAATACTTACACTACTTATATATATAAATCTTTCTACTCGATTGATTTTGGATAATTTTGCAAGTGTTTTTGTATATTGTAGATTTAAGTCAATTAAAGAACTTATATTTCTTTTTTTTAAATTTTTATGTGCTATCCCTGCGCAATGTATTAAATAATTAGGTTTAAACTTTCTAAAAATATATTCATTATTAGCAACCGAAGTGCCCTTGAACTCTAACCAAATGCATTTAAATTTAGGTTGAGATCTAGAAATTGCTAATATTTTATAATTTTCTTTTAAAATTTGACATAAATTTCTTCCCAAAAATCCATTGGCTCCAGTTATTAAGATTGTTTTTTTCATTTAAATTTAATAGTAAATATTATTAATTAAAGATTTTACGATTTTATTCCAATTATAATTATCTTTAATATAGTCTTTACCATTTTTTGAAAGATAATTGTATAAATCTCTATCAGAAAATAAATTTAGTATGCAGTCAGCAAATTTTCTTGGATCATCTGCAACTAACAGTTCAGAATTGTGCTTAAGGTTAAGAGCATTAGCAGCTATAGTTGTTGTTACTACGGGAATTCCTAAGGATAATGATTCTATTATTTTGAATTGTTGACCACTACCAGACAGCATTGGTGCTATTGATAATTTTGATCTAGATATTAATCTCTTCATATCATTTGGATTCTTTATCAATTTAATTTTTTGGTATTTACTACATAAATTAATTAACTTTTTTGGTGGATTTGAACCTGCAATAATTAGTTCAATATTTGTATTTTTTTCCCAAACTTTATTTATTACTTTTTCAACTAACCAAAATAAAGCAGTTAAATTTGGTTCGTACCATAATGATCCATAGAAAATTATTTTGTTCGAATTATTATTTAATTTATTTTTTTCGTCTTCTATTTTCACCCCAACTGAAGAAGTAATAAATTTTGGCTTTTTATTAGATATTTTGTCTCTAATTTTAAAAAAACTTAAATCTTTAGAAGTAACTGATAATATTGCCCTGCAATATTTATAATAGGGCAAATTCTTTTCAAAAATAGAAGTCCGATTTAATTCAAATTGCCAAAAGATGAAGTCAATTTTTTTTGATTTAACCTCTAATTTCCTCATTATATTAAGAGTTGCGGAATCTACCATATCAATAACAAATTCAACTTTTCTTTTATCTGTAATTTCCCATAATGGATAGGTAGATGCGGAGTAGAAATGTATAAGACTATTCGATAAATCTTTGCTAATTAAATTTTTATATTCTTTAATTACTTTTGGTGAAAAAATTAAAATTGTTCTAAGGGGAAGTTTGAAAATAATTGACTTAAAAAAAGCTGACATAAAAATATATACTGAATCAAAAAAGTTAATGTTTATAGCGTTTATTTTATTAAAAGATTTTGAAAGTTCTTTTCCTTGTTTTTTGATGATATCTTTAGCATTCCTACAAATAAATATGAGTTCGACATCATAACCTAATTCTTTTAAAAATTTACCTCTCCAGAATGCTAACCTTGCTTGTCCTGCATATGGAGGCCAAGGTTTTCTGGGTAATATATAAATAATTTTCTTCATCAAATATAATAAATCAAAAATTTATTTTTTTCAGTCTAATCTTTTTTAAGATATTCAGAAACACTATTATAGACAATAATTTTTTTATTTTTAATTTCAAATATTTTATCACACCTTTCTAAAGTGGATAATCTATGTGCAACTAATATTAGAGTTAAATCTTTATTTAAATCATAGATGGAACTCATTAATTTTTCTTCAGTTTCTTTATCTATAGCACTAGTTGATTCATCAAAAATAATTATTTGAGATTCTTTATATAAGGCTCTTGCTATTGCAATCCTTTGTCTTTGTCCCCCACTTAATTGAATACCACGTTCTCCTATTATTGTTTCAAATCCGTCACTGAGAGATTTTATAAATTGAAAAATTTGAGCTTCCTTTGTTGCCCAAATTATTTTTTTATGATTAATATTTTTCCGATCTATTCCAAATGCTATATTTTCGGAAATTGATGCATCTAAAAGAAAAATATCTTGAGGAACATATGAAATATTGTTCCTAAAATTAGCCATCTTCTCTTTATCGTTTCCAAGAATAATAGAATTATCTATGCATATCTCCCCAGATTCTGGTGTTAGGAGTCCTGTTAGGATATTAATCAATGTACTTTTTCCACTACCGCTTTTCCCAACAATTCCGAGTCTCTCACCTTTATTTATTTTTAAATTTAAATCATCGAATATTAAATTATTTTTATTTTTATAACTATATGAAATATTTTTTAGTTGAATATTTTTTTGAAATTTAACAAAGTTGTTTTTAGATACAAATTTAATATTAGTTGCATCTTTTTTATTTAATATTTTTAATAATTCATTAATTGATGAGAAACCGCTTTTACTAGCTGACCAAGAAAAGTATATTTGCTGCATTGCTGGAAGCAACCTTTGAGAACCCAATGCTATGGAACCTATAGTTGGCAAAATAAAACTTTTATCATTACTAAAGCTATTTAATAAATATGTAATAACTCCTAAAAAAATAATTCCAATAGATTCTATGCTGAATCTTGGGAAACCAGCAATAAATAAGTTTTGTGCCTTTATATTTCTAATTAATTTATCAGTTTCACTATATTTATTAATAAAGTTAATTTGAAGATTTCCTAAAATAACATCTCTTATTCCACCTAAGCTTTCTTGAACTATACGAACACTCTTTTTTAAATTAATTTCAAATTGTTTGCTGTTTTTATCAAGTTTTTCTTGATTAAATAACGCAATAATTAAATATGAAAATCCAAAAACAAAAAATGCAGATATAGCAATTTTGCCGCTAATCTTTATAAATAAGATAAGTATCGAAAGAGAAATA
>MDSZ01248360.1_pt1 | contig 13722 bp, 15 predicted proteins | sample 811201 | NCBI WGS metagenome assembly MDSZ01 (sample SAMN05326647, study PRJNA326480) | marine metagenome | isolation source: seawater | place: Indian Ocean: North | collected 2010
AAAACTAAAAATATTAGAGGATATTAACGCGTACGTTGAAGATTTAGAAAAATATTATTCATCTGCATAGTTGACAAAAAATAAAAAACACTTATTTAAAGGTTATGGCATTCAAAGATTCTACAGACGAAAAATTTAGCGATCAAATAGGTGGAAGCAAACTATCACTAATTCAATTTTCAGCTTCATGGTGCGGTCCCTGTCAGCAGCTTAAACCAATTGTAGAAAAAATCTCAAACGACATGTCAGATAAAATAGACTGTTATTATCATGATATTGAAAGTCAGCCTAATGAGCCAACTAAGTATTCAGTTAGGGGAGTGCCAACAATTCTACTCTTTAAAGAAGGGAAACTTCTAGGTACAAAAGTTGGTGCATCAAGCGAAAAAGACATGCTTGAATTTATTAAGCCACATATCTAATTTTTATTTAAAATATTTCCACAATTATAAAGACTACCAAAACAAACAATAAGTTTTTTTTCTTTACTACTTATTTTTTTTAATGCATCTGTTAAATTTTCACTCTTTTCTGAAATAATCTTATTTTTGATAGATATTTTGTAAAGTTCATCAGCAGAAACTGAATTAAGTTCATTTTCAATAGGCATTGTAACAATCTTTTTAAAAATACCTTTAAACTCCTTGATAAACAAATCCGGCTCTTTATTTTTGGACATTGCCCAAACTCCATATTTGGGTAATTTAATTGTTCTTAAATAGGCCACTAGGTTTTTCGCGTCAGCGATTGCATGAGCTCCGTCAATTAAAATTGTTTCATTCTTATGGAGCTTTTTTTTTATTTTACCTTTGTGAAGGTATTGAAATCGGCCCTCAAAAAAAAGTGAAGGTAAAGTTTTTTGGATGGTTCTCTTATTTATATTAAGATCTAATGCTATTTTTATAGCTAAGCAAAGATTTTCAAACATCCCTTTAGAATAAACATTTTTTGTATTGAGTTTTATTTTTACTTTTTTGTCTTGATAATAAAATAGATTATTTTTTTTTACGAGCTTCCAATTATTTGGAAACGTAATTTTACTCTTATTTTTTTTTAAATAAATTTTAATTTTTTTTAAGACATGTGAAGATTGCTTACCTATATAAATATTTGTAAAATCACTAAGGAAACCCACATCTTCTTTTATTATTTCGATTAAAGTTTTTTTGCTCAAAAAATTTAAATGTTGTTTATTAATATTTGTGCAAATTTGAATCTTTGGAAAATCAATTATATTGTTACTATCGAGTCTCCACAGTGCTCCAGTTTCCATGATATTATAATCAGCATTTATTTTTGAAGCATTTAAAATGTAAACCAAAGTTAAACATTCAAAAATTGTTAAAGGAATTTTTAATTTTTCTACTTGTTTAATTGAGTTTTTAATTTCACTATGAGACAGAAATCTACCGTTTATATAAAATCTTTCTCTTATATCTCTAATTGATGGAGAAATATGAGTTGTAACTGTTTGATTGTTTGCTTCTATAAATGATTTTAGAGAATATAATGTTGTAAATTTACCTGACTCCCCAATAACAGAAATAACATTTTTGAGTTTTTTTTCGGGATTGTCTAATAAATTAAGAGCTAATTTTATTCTTTTAAGTCCAAAATTAACAGATTTATCAAATAATTTATGTTTAGCTAGCAGTTTGTAAAGATTGATCGACTGTGACATTGGACTCTTGTTTAACTTGAGCCTCTGGTTTTTTCAATAAAACACTCAATAAAGTTCCAATTGTTGAGCTTAAATATTGTCTTTCAACTATTAAATCTAATCCTCCGTGGTCTTTTACGTATTCGGCTGTCTGAAAATCATCTGGCAATGTTTCTCTAACGGTGTCTTGAATAACTCTACGTCCAGCAAACCCAATTACACTTTTTGGTTCACTTATTAATATATCCCCTAGCATTGCCCATGAAGCAGTTACACCACCTGTCGTTGGATTTGTTAGTATAACTATAAAAGGAATATTTTTACTCTTTAATTCATTTACTGCTAAAGCCGTCCTTGACATTTGCATTAAAGCAATAGAACTTTCATGCATTCTTTGACCACCTGAGCAGCTGAAAAAAATGTAAGGCATATTATTTTCAATTGCGTGTTGTGCGCCGGCAATAAAAGCCTCTCCGCTTGCGGCTCCAAATGATCCTCCAATAAATCTAAAATCTTGTGCACCAGCTACTACTTCAATATTTTGAACTTTTCCTTTAGAAATTAATACTGCATCATCTTGCCCTGTTAGTTTTCTTGCAGCATCTAAGCGATCTGTATACTTTTTTTTATCTATAAAATTTAGTGGATCATCTTTAGGCAAGGGAAATTCTATTAATTCAAACTCTTTATTATCAAAAAAAGTTTCAAATCTTTCTTTACAAGTAAGCTTATGATGTTCACCGCACTTAGGACAAACTTTTTTATTAGAGCTCATATCCTCAGAATAAATTAAGTTTTTGCAACTACATGTTGTCCAAAGATTTTCCTCATTCTTAGAGGATCTTTTTTCAAAAAGAGATTTAATTTTCGGCTTAATAAACTTTGTTATCCAATTCATAAAATTTTATTTTTTAGATTGTACACAACTTTAACTAACTTTGTGACAGGATTTTGTCTCATTTTGAGCGAATTCGTTATAGTTTTACACAACAAACTCCCTACAACTAGCCCATCAGCTGATTTTAGAGCCTTAATAGTCTTCTCAGTGATTCCAAAGCCAATTACGAGATTTTTTTTCGGATTAATTCTTTTTATCTTTTTATAGTTTTCCAATATTCTTCTGGGCGACACTTTTAATTTACCCCCAGTGGTTGAAAGCATCGATATATAATAAACCATATCATGAGAGTCTTTGATAATCTTTTTCATTCTTTCTTTTGTTGTTGTAGGAGCTAACAACTGAACAAAATTTATTGATGCCATTTTACATTTTCTTGCAAAATTTTTATTCTCCGGCCAAGGCAAATCTACACATATAATTCCAGAGACACCTGCCTTTTTACAATTATTTAAAAAATTGTTCTCTCCAAACTGATAAATCATATTGAAATACCCCATTAAAATTACTGGTTTATTTTTGTGTTTTTTTTTGAACTTTTTGACTATTTGAAATGCATCTTGCATTTTAAAACCATTTGTTATTGATCTATTTGAGCTAGTTTGAATTTGACCGCCATCCCCCACAGGAGTTGAATGAGGGAAGCCTAATTCGATAATATCAGCATGTTTCGCTATGGAATTAATGATTTGAAGACTCTTTTTTTTACTCGGGTCAGAGGCAACAGTATAAGTAAGTAAAGCTGGTCTATTTTCAATTTTACAATTCTCAAAAGCTAATTGAATTTCAGATTTCATTCTTGATAATAACCTAATTTACTTTTTATTATATGCGAGTCCTTTAGGCTTGATCCACAAGAATTTACACACAAAACAGTATCTTCACTTAGTTTTGGTGCAATCTTTATTGCCTCTGCAAAAGCATGGCAAGGTTCGAGCGATGGAGAAATATTTTCAAGTTTTGAAACAATACTAAAGGCATCCAAAGCTTCTTCGTCAGTAGCTGAAGTGTATCTTGCTCTTTTAGCGTCCTTCAAAAAACAATGAATAGGTGAAACACCTGGATAATCAAGACCTGCTGAAATTGATTCAGTTTCCTCTATCTGACCATCTCGATTTTGAATAACATATTGAGCTGAACCATGAAGAACCCCAATTTTTGATCCATTAGTTAAAGGGGCTGCATGCTTTTTTGATTTTTTACTTCCACCAGCCTCTACTCCTATAAGCTCTACTTGACTTTTACTATAATCTATAAATTCATTCCAAAAACCAAGAGCGGATGATCCTCCACCAATACAATTTAAAAGTTTTAATTTCTTTGGCACCCTACCGAATTCATCTTTTATTTGAATAATTAATTCTCTAGAAATCTGGGAAACACTCCAAGCACAGATTCTCGCCCAAATATTTGGACCAACAGCAGAGCCAATTATTAGGTGGGTCTTGTCACAATTAGCCACAAAAAATCGAATACATTCTGAAACAGCATCCACAAGCGTTTTACTTCCGGTGTTTACTGGTATAACTTCAGCACCGTATTTTTTCATAACTTTAACATTTTCTTGCTGTCTCTGTATATCAATAGAACCCATAAAAATTTTACATTTTAAACCAAATTTTTTTGCAACCATTGCAGTATTTTTTCCATTCATCCCAGCTCCGGTATCTGTACAAACATATTTTTTACCTGCGCGTTTCGCTAAGAGGCAGTGAACTAATACATTATAAATTTTGTGTGCTGTACCGGGGTTTTCAGATACCACTTTCGCCCATATTTGTGCGCCACCTAAATAATCTGTTAAATTATCTAATCTGATAAAGGGTGTAGGAGCTCCTACATAATTTTCAAAATAGTAGTCTCTATCCTTTACAAAACTTTTGTCCCTTCTAAGCTTAGAAAATAATTTTTCTAAATCTGCTATTGGTTTTTTAAGTGTCTCAGGAACAAAGTTGCCCCCAAATTTGCCACCCCACATACCATTCTTATCGTATTGATCTATAAGAGGAACACCTTTTTTAATTTTCAAGCTCATTTAATTTTTTAATAAATTTAATTATTTTTTTATGATCTTTGTACCCTATTTGGGCATCTGATTCCAAGCTACTCGACAAATCAAAAAAGTTTACTCCTAATTTTGCAATATTCTCAATGTTATTCTCTGAGATAGATCCAGCAAGGGCATACCTAGTCCCCAAGGGAAGTTTTGAAATTAAATTTTTTGGGAATTCTATTGATTTTTCCATACCCGGGGTATCAAATAAAATAATATCCGCGTTCTCATATTTTTTGTAATTATCAATATCTAACTCGTTTTTAATTTTAATAGCTTTAATTATTTTAATTCCCATTGCCTTAATTTCCTTTACCCTTTGTTGAGATTCTGATCCATGAAGTTGAATATAGTCAAAATTTTTTAAAACAATTTTTCTTATAAATTCATTCGTAGGATTTACGGTTACAGCTACAAATAAAGAATTCTTTTTTTTATATAATTTAAGTTTTTGAACTTCCCTTAAATTTAAATTTCTTGGAGATTTTTTGTAAAATACAAAGCCTAATAAATCTATTCCTAGATCTATACAAAGTTGAACATCTCTTGCGGGGTGCAATCCACAAATTTTTATTTTCATATTATTTTAATTCGTCAAGAAGTCTTTGAACATTTTTTTTTATATTTCCCTCAATAAGACTTCGACCCATGACAAGAGCAGTAGCTCCATTTTGAAAAGCTTGTTTTGGTGTCATCACTCTTTTTTGATCACCGCTACTATCACCTGCGAATCTTATGCCAGGTGTAATTATTTCTTTTTTAAAAACTTTTTTTACTATTTTTATTTCATGCGGGCTACAAACGATAGCATCTAATTTTGCTTTAGCCGCAAGTCTAGCCTGTCTAAGGACTAATTTCTTAACATTTTTATTAAAACCAATTTCTCTAAGAGATTTATTGTCTAAGGAAGTTAGTATAGAAACACCAATTAAATTTGTTTTTCCTGAAACTTTTTTGGCAGCCGTGATAGCTTTTAAACCAGAACTTATATGTATTGTGATGTAATTAAATTTTAAATCTTTAACCGATTTAATTGCTGAAACACAAGTGTTAGGTATATCTGCTAATTTATAGTCACCAAAAGTTATCTTATTTTTAATACCTGCAACAAATTTTCTTCCATTTTTAGAGTTTAAAAATTCTAATCCAAATTTATATCCAAAACTTAGCTTTGAATTTTGTGTTTCTCTAATAATTTTTTTTATCTTTTTTAAATTTGTAGTATCACAAGCGATAAAAATTTTAGGTTTTTTCATTTATTATCTTCTTCAGTTTTTTACTAGGTCTGAATCTTACCTTGTTTTTCTCAGGAACGTAAATTAATTCACCTGTTTTAGGGTTTCTAGCAGTAAAATTTTCTTTAAGTTTTTTAACAAAAAAAGTTCCAAATCCTCTTATTTCAATTATTTTTTTTGCTGCGAGAGACAATCTTATACTTTCACAGAATATTTCAATAATAGACTCTAGATCTGATTGATTTATTTTTGAGTTTTTAATTTTTAATTGTTTTATTAGATTTGGTTTCGACAATTATTTTTCTTTTTCACCTTTTTTCTTTCCTATAGCTTTTTCAAAAATGCCTTTCAATGTCGCTCCAGATTTAGTAGCTCCTTCTCCAAATTTAGCTATTAAAGATTTTTCTTCATCAATTTGTGCAGCTTTAACACTTAGTTTGATTTTTCTTATTTTCAAATCGAGCTCGGTAATTTTTGCATCTAAAGCATTTCCAGGAGAGAAAATATCTACTCTTTGATCAGCAGTTTCTTTTGCTAAATCAGTCTTTCTAATTGTCACTATCAATCTTTTTTCTTTATCAATTGAAACTTTCACTCCTGCCTTGAGCACTTCATGGACTCTAGTTGTGATTACATCACCAACTTTTTTCTTGTTATCTTTAAACCAATCTAGAGGATCTTTATCTAAAGCTCGTTTCGAAAATTTTATTTTATCATCTTTAATTTCTATTATTTTAACATCAATAACGTCATTCTTTTTAAATCTTTTAAGGTCTTCATAATTTTCTTCATATGAAATTTCTTTATAATGAAGCATTCCAGATAACCCAGAGTCAATTAGAGTTCCGAATATAGCCTTTTCAGTAATATTGTTAATTTTAATTTTTACTGTTTTACCTATTTTATTTTTAATTTTATCCCATGGATTTTCCAAAATGGCTTTATAGGATAATGAAATTCTCTTAGTTTCCTTATCAATATTTACTATTTTAAATTTAATTTTTTGAGAGTTTGAAAGTACCTTACTTGGTTTTATATTTCTATTTGTCCAATCTAATTCAGAATTATGAATTAAACCTTCTATGCCATCTTCTATTTTTACAAAGCAACCATAGTCTAATATTTTTTGTACTACACCCTCATATATCTCTCCAACTTTATATTTTTTTTCAATGTTTAGATAAGGATCTTCGGTTAACGCTTTAACAGAGGCGGATACCCTATTCGTTTTACTATCAATCTTGGTAATTTTTACTTTTAATTTTTGCCCAATTGCAACCAAGTCAGATGGTTTTTTCACTCTGCCATGACTTAAATCAGAAACGTGTAAAAGAGCATCAACTCCGTTGATATCTAAAAATATTCCCCAATCAAGACATGCTTTAACAGTCGACTCCACAATATCTCCCTCCTTTATATTTTTAAGGGCTTCAGATATCTCTGCGCTTTTACTTTTTTCCAAAACAGCTCTTCTAGACACGCAAACATTACCACGATTTTTATCAATTCTAGTAGCGATAACTTTCACTGGCACATTCATTAAATGGTCAATTTTTTTTAAAGGTCTCACATCGATTTGTGACGAAGGCATAAAACATGGTAATCCTTCGACTGTTGCTATAAACCCACCTTTTACTTTCCCTGTAATATATCCAGTCATCTCCTCTTTAGTTTCAAAAACTTTTTCCATTTTTTTCCACGCTTTCATCTTTCTAGCTTTGTCTCTAGAGATAATTATTTCTCCTTTGAAACTCTCTATTCTTTCCAAATAAACATCTATTTGTGATCCAACTTTAAGTTTCTCTAGTTCTTTATCGTTTTTGAATTCTTCAATAGGGATCATCCCTTCCATTTTTGCTTTACAATCTACTACTACAAAATTCTTTGTTATTTCTGTTACAGTTGCTTTGATTATTTCGTTTTCTTTGAGCTTTCTATCTTGGAAATCTTTGTCAAGTAAGTTTTGAAATTCTTTATGTAAATTATTATTTTTTTTTAATTCTTGTTCAGTTCCCATACTTCTCTTTTATAACCTTATCTACGTATTTTGACATTTTTGTTAACATTGAGCTTTTATTCATTTTAGCAGTGTCGATTTCTATCGAATCTCTATGTTTAAGTAAAGGGGAGTTTTTTCTATTAATATCTAAAATATTTCTTATTCTTAGTGCTTTTTTTACTTGTTTGAATTTTATTTTTGGATCGTATTTTTTAAGTTCGCTAAATCTTCTTTTAGCGGCTGTATTTAAATTACATTTGAAAAAAAATTTCAAATCAGATCGAGGTAAAATTTTTGTTGAAATATCTCTTCCCTCAATACAACAATTTTTATATTTTTTTGCAAAATTTATTTGAAAATTTTTTAAAATTTTTCTTATTTCCCCTTTTCTTGCTATTACTGAGCTGTGTTGAGAGATTTTTTGTGAATGTAAGTTTATATTTACAAGATTATTGTATTTAAGAGATTTAAATTTTTTTTTGAGAAAAGAAATTTTATTTTTAGGTTTATATTTTAGTATTAAAAAACTTGCGTAGCGATATAAAAGACCTGAAGACAAAAATTTAAGATTATATTTTTTTGATATCATTTTTGCACCAGTCGATTTACCAGTAGCCGCCCCGCCGTCACACGATATTTGTAATGACTTAATTTTGTATTTCAAATTTTGCTCCTAAGGATTTCATTATTTTTAAAAAAGATGGTGAAGAGGTAAATACTGTCGCAAAATTTTTAATACTAGTTTCAGCATTAGTTAGAGTACCTAAAATAAATGCACTCATTGCTATCCGATGATCTAAAATTGATGGAACTTTAATTTTTTTGTTACTTGCATTAATCATTCCTTTACCAAAAATTTTGATCTCATCTTTTGTTGATTTTGTTTTAATTCCGATTTGAGCTAGAATCTTTTGCATTTCTTTAATTCTATTGCTTTCCTTATTTGCCAAATCTCCTATACCTTTAAACACAGAAATACCATTTGTTAGAGCCGCCACAACAAAGAGAATTGGGTATTCGTCAGCTGTGCTTGGATAAATATAACTTGGTGAGTGTATTGGTTTAAGTTTACAACTTTTGACAATTATATCACCTTTAACTTCATTATTTTCTTTTTTTATATTAATAAACTTTACTCTAGCATTTTGTTTTTTAAGTAGCTGGTAAAAACCAATTCTCGTAGGATTTAAACCTACATTCCGAATTGTTATTTTAGAATTTTTATTTAGTAAAGTAAGTGCTGCAAAAAAGGCTGAACTTGATGGATCGCCACTTATATTAACATTAAAACTATTTAAATATTTTTTTCCAATTACTGAAATTTTTTTTTTATTAATACCATCTTTAACGGTAATTACATCCGTGTTTTTTCTCAATAAATTTTCAGTATGATCTCTAGATTTTACTTTTTCAAATATTTGTGTTTTGCCATAACTGTTAAGTCCCGCAAGTATTACTGCAGATTTTAATTGAGCACTTACACCCGCAGAGTAATTTATTCCAACAGGCATTTGAGAAGAAATCATTTTAAGAGGAAAATTGTATTTTCTTTTAGGTAAAAAAAAGGCGCCAAATTCAGACATTAAATTTATTATCTTTTTCATACTTCTTTTATTTAATGAATTATCACCTCTAATATTAATCTCGATATTTGGAGTTGTTGATAAGATACCAATTAGTAGCCTGGCGAGAGTTCCGCTATTTCCAAAATCAATTTTCATATTTCTTGTGGCAAGCAATGAACCCAAACCTTTTCCAAATATCTTATAATTTCCTTTTTTTATTTTAATGATTTTTACACCTAATTTTCTACAAGCCGTAATCGTACTATGTACATCTTCAGACTCTAATATATTTTTTGCTGTAGAAACATTTTGGCAAATTGCACCAATTAAAAAACTTCTGATTGACAGCGATTTGTCAGAATCTACATGAATAATTTTATTAAAGGGTTTTATCTTATGTTTAATTTTTACTGAAAACGTTTTGGCCTTCATCAATTGTAGTCAAAGCCCTGTCCAAAGTATTGAGAAATTGCTCTTGAATTTTTTAATAACTCTCTAGAAGTTCCTTCTGCTATTATTGAGCCGTCAGAAATAACATAATTCGTATCAGTTGTATCAAATAAATTTTTTATATTATGATCAGTAATAATTATACTAACTTTCATTGATTGAATTTTAAAAATATATTTTTGAATATCTTGAACAATTTGTGGGTCTAAAGCTGCGTATGGTTCGTCAAGTAAGATAATTTTTGGTTTGTTTATCATCAATCTTGCAATCATTAAACGTTTGCTTTCTCCACCAGATAAAACGTTTGCATTTAACGTTCGCAGATGTTGCAAATTAAACTGATCGAGTATTTGTTCAGTTACAGCTTTTTGGTTCTCAATACCTTTGATAGATAATTGCGCTATTCCCATTATATTGTCATACACAGACATATTAAAAACACTCCTTTGCTGAGGTAAATATCCCAAACCCTCTTTCGCTCTTAGATGTATTGGAATTTGTTCGATTGATTTGCCATTAAGATAGATTTTTCCACTATCAACATTTTGTTCTCCAATACACATTGAGAACAAGGTTGTTTTACCGCAACCATTTGGTCCTAAGATTCCAACACATTGTCCTGGGTAAACTTTTAATGATAATTTTTTCAAAATTGGACGACCATCAAAATTTTTACTTAGGTCCTTAATTTCCATTATTGGCTTATCTTTTTTAAATTTTAAAATTCTAAAACCTTTTTTCATTTAAGATTCACATTAGCATTTATTTTACCGTCATTAAAAGAAGCAATATCAAGTTTTTGTTTTTTTATATCAAAAAGTAGTTTATCTGCAACCATAGTTCCTCTTATGTCCTCAATTTTTACTTTTTCACTTATACTTAAGAAACCATTTGAGTTGGAATACTCTGCTTTGTGGGCAAAAAGTTTACTACCTTCATAAGTAGCTTTTACATTTCCCTCGAATACCATATCTAAGGTTTTGTTATTATATATACCGTTATCAGACCAGACGTTTAAAACTGTTTGATCCTTAAAATAAAAGGTTGCTTCAACAGTTTTCATATTAAGAATTTCCTGTTTTTTTTGTGATGAATATGCTTCTTTTGATTTTAAAATATATCTATTTCCGGCGAGGTCTAAACCAGAATATTCTATATTAAAAAATACATCTTTATTATTACTTGATTTGTTTTCTTTCGCAGTTTCTAAAACAATGAGCTCTTTCTTTGAGGGTTCCTCTCTATTCGAATATGTTAAAAAGATAATTATAAAACCTATTATAATTAAACTGATTTGAATTGTTTTAATTTTCTTTTTTCTTTCCATTTTTAATTAACTCCGTTTTGTAGGAGAAAATGAATATGTATAATCCCTTTTAGAACCTTATTTTTCTTTTTTTGGTCTTTGTCGGAAACTACAAGCAAACTTGTAATTTTTCGTTCACTCATAAGCGCTAAAGCTTTAGCAGCAGGCATATTCTCATTGACAGTGAGAGGGTTTCTAGTCATTAAATTTTTTAAGTTTTTACTTTTATTATAGTTTTTTAATTCCCTTCTAATATCACCATCAGTAACTAAGCCATTTATATATTTATTTTTAAGAACTACAACTATACCAAGTTTTTTCTTATTCATTTCTTTTAAAGCTTCATTAATGTCTTTTTTGAAACTAATGGTTGGCATTTTTTTATTTGTCACCATTATGTCTTTGGCGAGTTGTAAAGAATTTCCTATATTGCCCCCAGGATGAAAAACTTTAAATTTTTCTTTTGAAAATTTTTTTTGATGCATAACTGTAGTTGCCAAACAATCACCCAACAATAATGTGATGGCTGTGCTGGTTGTTGGAACTATTCCAGTGATATCTGACTCTTTAACTTTTGGTAAAATCAACTTTATGTCACTTGCTTTTAAAAGAACACTATCCGGCTTTGAAGCTATTCCAATTATTTTTATACCGTACCTATTAGCATATTTCAGCATGTTATTAAGTTCTTGCGTATTCCCGGAATATGAGAAAATAATTAAAACATCTTTTTTTTCAATTTGCCCCATGTCACCGTGCAATGCTTGAGCTGGATCACAAAAGAAACTTGGAACTCCAACACTTGAAAAAGTTGCAGATATTTTTCTAGCAATTAACCCAGATTTACCTATACCTGCAAAAATTACTTTGCCCCTACAATTTGTAATAAGATCTACAGCTTTTGAAAAAGATTTATCAAAAACTTTTGTTATTTTTTTTAGTTCAGATATTTGTATTTTTGCAGCTTTTTTTGCTAGTGATATATAATTTTTCTTTGTCATTAATGTTCAAAAATATCTTCTTTAAAACCTTTTTGATCTAATTCAACCCTAGTATCTAAAAATTCTAAACATTTATTAAATATGTCCATTCTTTTTTCACGTTTAAGCATTTTTTCTAATTCTTTTTTTATTCTATGAAGATAAAGAACATCATTAGCTGCATATTCTAGCTGTTTATCTGTAAGTTCATCTAAATCTTTATTCCAATCACTGCTTCCTTGTCTTTTATCAATTGACTTATTACAAAACTCTTGAATTAAATTCTTTAAACCATGAGCATCTGTATAAGTTCTGACTATTTTTGATGCAATTTTGGTATCGAAAATATTTTTTATTTTACATTTTAAAAAATGTTCAAGTGCGTTTTTATCAAATCTCAAAAAATGGCCAATTTTCAAAACATTTTCATTTTGTAAAACAGAAACCAAATTAGGTAAGTTATAATTATTCTTATTGGGCTGAATAATAAAAACATTTTCCTTCTCGTCACATATTTGTATTAGACTTAATTTATCTCTCTCAGGAATTCGTAGACCTGTAGCTTCAGTATCTATTGCAATGCTATTTTTTAATGAGTTAGCTATTTCTGAAGTTATGTCCTCTTTAATCTTTATTATTTTCATATATAAGTTTAAATACCATGAAAAATCAAATTTGCACAATTTGAGGTGGTGGGGGATTTATAGGAAGATATCTTGTTCGAAATTTGACCAAGAAAAACTTTAGATGCATAATTTCTACACGAAAATCCTTTCAAAAAGGATATTTAAAAACCCAGGCTACGCCAGGTGCAATAGAATTAGTGGATTGGAATCCAAGTAATTTTTCAGAACTTAAAGAAGCTATAAAAAACTCTGATTACGTAATCAATTTAATTGGGATCCTTTACGAAACAAGAAAACAAAAATTTTATAACATACATACTAATATACCAGACGTAATATCAAAAATTTGTGCTGATACAGATGTAAAAAAATTTATTCATGTTTCAGCTATTGGCGCCAATGAAAACTCAAAATCACTTTATCAAAAATCAAAATTTCAAGGCGAATTAAAAGCTTTAACAAATTTTAAAGATACCGTAATCATAAGACCGAGTGTTGTTTGTGGGACTGAAGATAATTTTACTAATCTTTTTTCAAAATTAAGTATTTTGCCAATAATTCCTGTTGTGGGTATAAATTATAAATTTCAACCTATTTTAGTTAATGATGTTGCTGACGCAATTGTAAAAGCTATAGAGATTAAAAATAATGAAAAAAAAATTTATGAAATTGGTGGACCTAAAATAATTAGCTTTGGTGATATGGTTAAATCTATATTAAGAACTATTAATAAAAAAAGATTTGTTGTTCCTATGCCCATGCCAATTGCAAAAATTCAGAGTACAATAACTGACTTATTGCCATTCCCACCAATTTTAACTAAAGACCAGTGTGAGATTTTATCTGAGGCGGATAATGTAGTCTCAGATAAGCATCTTACTTTAAAAGATTTAGATATTGAACCGTCAGACGTAGAAGAGGAAATGAAGAAATGGCTATGGAGATATAAA
>MDSZ01186624.1_pt1 | contig 13721 bp, 13 predicted proteins | sample 811201 | NCBI WGS metagenome assembly MDSZ01 (sample SAMN05326647, study PRJNA326480) | marine metagenome | isolation source: seawater | place: Indian Ocean: North | collected 2010
AAATTGGCGTTTGAAATTCTAAAAAACCAAGCTTATTCATCTCATTTCTGATGTATGAAATAACCTTTGATCTTAGGATTATGTTTTCATGAATTTTTTTTCTTCTTAAATCTAAAAATCTATATTTTAATCTTATTTCCTCAGCATATTCTTGATCACTAAACACAGGCATTGGCAATTCTTTACATTTCCCCAGAATTTCAAAATTTTCTATAGATACTTCTATTTCACCTGTCAAAATATCCTTATTGATAGTATCTTTTGATCTTTCAACTACTAATCCAATAATTTTAATTACTGTTTCTAATTGAATTTTTTCTAAATCCTTAAATTTTGAATTTTCTTTATCAATAATACATTGAGTTACACCATAATTATCTCGTAAATCTATAAATAAGAGGTTTCCATGATCACGTTTTTTGTTAATCCAACCTGATAGAAATACATTTTTATTTATATCTTTTTTTCTTAACGCATTACAATTATGACTTCTGTATTTATTCAATTATTCCTCCAAAACTTCTTTAATAATTTTTAAATCAATAGATTTTTTCTTTTTTAAACTAATTTCATCAATCTTATATATAAAATCAAATATTTTACTATAAGATCTATCTATTCTTTTAATAATATAATTAATTAACTTTTTATTTAAAGAAATTTGGCGATCTGATAAATTTTTTAAGATTAAAGCAAAAATAAGTTCATCATCTGGTTTATTAATAGTCTCTAATAAAAAATTTGAAGTTCTAGATTTGAGATCATTTAATTCAAAATTTATTTTAACAATGGGTTCAAGTGATGTTGTGATTAAATATTTGTTATCTTGATCAACAATGTTAAATAAAGAATAAATCAACTTTTCATCAATATTTTTGTCTAAATTCTCAATTACTATATTCTGATGAATTTTGATATCTCTAAGAGTTTCGTTATTAATTGAACTTGCCTCCAATTTAATACCTTTGAACTTTTTTAAAAAAATATTAACTAAATGTGTTTTACCTGAAAAATTCTCACCACTTATATTCAAAAAGTTTTTTTCCCATTTTGGCCATTTAGAAAATAATTCAATTATATTTTTATTACTCTTTGATACATAAAAATCATGATCTTTAAAATTTTTTTCATAATCAAACTTAATTATTTCTTGACTTAAATTTTTCATTTCAAAATCCATATTATATTTTGTGTGTCAAATTTATAGCCATAGTTATTCATTGTTTCTAAAAAAATATTAGGCGTTCCATTAAAAATGATCTGATAATAGACAAAATCCTTATCAAATTTTGAAATAAAAAAATCATATGTTAAATCCATTTGATTTAAATTTTTTTCAAATTTTGATATTTTTAAATTGTCTGTGTTTTCAACTTTTATATTAAGAGATAATCTTATTGATGTATTAATTCGATTAAAATTTTTCCAATAATCCTCATAAACAATTTTAAGATCTTTAATTATATTCTCTATTTGATTATCTTTACTAATATTTGTCTCGAAAAAAGTTTGATTTTTTAGGATTACCTTTCCCATTATTGATATCCTTGATAAAATTCTTACCTCTTGGTCTTTTTTGAAAATTAGTGCAATTATAGAGTCTTTGAGATTGTATTTATTTGTAATTTCCTCAAAATTATATTGTTCAATAACTTCATAATTTTTTTTCAGCAAACTCAAATCTTCCAAATCCTCTGTTGGCAAGATGTAATTAAGAAGATGATGATTCTCTTCATAATTTAACCAATTATCAAAAATTTTATTATCATTAAATAAAAGTAGATCCTTTTTATTTTCATCAATTATAACTGGAATAAATAAAATTTTTTTTCTTACTGGCATTGATGGAAAAATGTTTTTTTTTTGTAAATAATTAAAAATTTTTTTTTTGTTAAAAGAAACTCCCAAATTAACAAAATAAACTTCATCAATAAATTTTTCCTCTTTAATCGAAAAAGACTCAATCATTCCCTTAATTTCATTGAGCTTGATTTGATTAATCTTTTTTTGATCTGATGAACTAACAATCAATGCAATTAATTGTGCAAATGCCTCTTTAAAACCTCTATCAATAACCTTATTCTTATTAAAATCTATTTCAAATGGTACAGATATTTTAATATCATCAATATCAAATGATTTTCCCTCTACTTTAGCTGTGGAAAAAAAAAATATTATTAGAGATAGAAATACAAAAAAAATATATAAGTTTTTTGATAGAATATTTTTATACAAAGTCATCGTAACTCATAATAATGAATAAAAAGTTATTTACATATAAAAAAAGTGGTGTTGATATCAACGCTGCTGATAAATTTATTAACTTCATCTCTAAGATCTCAACAAATAAAAGAGGCAAAAAGAAGTTTAATAATATTGGTGGATTTGGTTCTATAAGCAATATACCAAAAAATATAAAAAATCCTCAAATAGTAGCTTGCACGGATGGCGTCGGAACTAAAATTGAGATTGCGAATATTCTTAATAAATATGACACCATAGGAATAGACCTTGTTGCAATGAGTGTAAATGATTTAATTGTGCAAGGTGCAATTCCTCTTTTGTTTTTAGACTATATATCAATTAATAAAATTGATTTACAAAAATTAAAATCAATCATGAGAGGAATTGTAAAAGGTTGTGAAATATCCAATTGTGATCTAGTTGGAGGTGAAACTGCTGAGATGCCTGGTACATATGACAAAGGTAAATTTGATATTGCAGGCTTTGCTGTTGGAATTGTAGATAAAAAAAAAATTTTAAATAAAAAGAAAATAAAAAAAGATGATCTTATACTAGCAATACCATCCAGTGGTTTACACTCTAATGGATATTCTTTAGTAAGATATCTAATAAAAGAAAAAAAAATAAATATAAAAAAAAATATTTTTTTAAAAAAGGAACTGATAAGGCCTACTAAGATTTATGTAAAAGAAATAAATGAATTAATAAATAAAAACTTGCTGAATGGATGTGCTAATATTACTGGAGGTGGACTTGCAGATAATATTAAAAGGATTATACCAAACAATTATTGTGCAGAAATAGAGTTAAACAAAATAAAGCCTTTAAAGATTTTTAAGTGGTTAAAAAAGAATAACTTAACTGATAAAGAGATGTTAAAAACTTTCAATTGTGGTGTTGGATTTTGTCTTATAGTAAATCGTCAAAATGTAAAAAAAATAACTAAATTTTTTTCAAAAGAATATAAACCATATATTATTGGAAAAATCTCCTATGGATCAGAAAAAATCAAGTTTAATGAAAAAATCAACTGGTCCTAATAAATTAAAAGCTGCTGTTTTTATATCTGGTACAGGAAGTAATCTAATGAATTTAATAAAGTTTTCAAAAAAAGACCCATTGATTGAGGTAAAAGTTGTAATATCAGATAATTCTAAAGCAAAAGGTTTAGGGTTTGCAAGAAAATTTAAGATTAAGAATAAAATTTTTAATTTTAAAAATAAAAAAAAGGATGAAAATAAGATTTTAAAATTTCTAGAAAAAAATAAAATCAACCTAATATGTCTTGCTGGGTTTATGAAAATTTTATCCAAAAATTTTATTAAAGGATTCAAAGGTAAAATATTGAATATTCACCCCTCACTTTTACCTAAATATAAGGGTTTAAACACTCATGAGAGAGTTATTTTGAATAGTGAGAAATTTACAGGATGCACAGTTCATTTGGTAAATTCAAAATTAGACTCTGGTAAGATAATAATGCGAAAAAAAGTTAAAATTTACAAAAATGATAATCCTGAAATTTTAGCTAAAAGAGTATTAAAACAAGAGCATATTTTATACCCTAAGGCTATAAAAAAATTATTCTCTAATCTTTAAAAAAAAAATCTATCTCTATTTTAGCATTATCAATACTGTCAGAACCATGAACAGAATTTTTGTCAATTGAAATACCATATTTTTTCCTAATTGTACCTTCGGCTGCATCATTTGGATTTGTTGCGCCCATTAGTTCTCTGTTTGCAATGACTGCATTTTCTTTTTCTAAAATCATCACAACTATAGGACCTGAAGATAGATAAGAACATAAATCGTTATAAAATGGCTTAGTCTCATGAACTTTATAAAACTTTTCAGCTTCAGATTTTTCAATTTGAATTTTTTTGTCTTTTATAATTTTGAAATTGTTATTTTTAAAAATTTCTTTAATTTCGTTTTCTAAATTTCTTTCGACTGCATCAGGTTTGATAATTGATAATGTTTGCTCTAAATCATTCATAATAGTCCTCTACTAGTTTATTTAATAATCTTACTCCAAATCCTGTAGCTCCTCCTGAATTAAGTGCACCTCCATATTTTGAAAAAGCCATACCAGCTATATCCAAATGTGCCCAAGGAGTTTTTTCTAAGACAAATCTTTGTAAAAATTGTGCAGCAGTAGTTGAGCCAGCACCGCCAACATAATTAATATTTTGCATGTCAGCATTTTTTGAGTCAATTAGTTTATCGTAATTTTTATCTAAAGGCATTCGCCAAACTTTTTCCTCTACTTTTTTACCAGACTCATAAATTTGTTTTGAGAGATTGTCATTATTTGAAAATAGTCCAGCATATTCAGAACCTAGAGCAACTATAATTGCTCCAGTTAATGTTGCCAAGTCAATGATAAACCTTGGATTAAATTTTTTTTCTGTATATGAAATAGCATCAGCTAAAACCAATCTTCCTTCAGCATCTGTATTCAGAATTTCTATAGTTTTTCCACTATAAGATTTAACAATATCTCCAGGTCTTTGTGCGTTGCCACCTGGCATATTTTCAACTAGTCCAACAACACCTACTGCATTTATCTTAGCTTTTCTAAGCGCTAAGTTTTTCATCAAACCAACTACAACAGCAGAACCTGCCATATCATATGTCATGTCTTCCATAAATTTCGCAGGCTTAAGTGATATTCCCCCAGTATCAAAACAAACACCTTTGCCAACAAATGCTAATGGTTTAGAATTTGACTTTGACCCTTTCCATTCGATTGTTACTAAATAGGAACCTCTAATGCTACCTTGACCAACTCCTAATAATGCATTCATCCCAAGTTTTTTTAATTTTTTAGAGTCATAAATTGTGACCTTTAAACCAAATTTTTTCAATTGATTTAATCTTTTTGCATATTCGTCAGGATGAAGAATATTTCCAGGTTCTGAGACTAAATCTTTTGTAAGATTAGTGCCTTCCATTAAAGAATTGAATCTTTTATTTTTATTCAAATTAAATGATTGTGATTTTGCTAAAATATTTAATTCAAATTTATTGTTATCTTTTTTTGTTTTATATTTCTCAAATTTATATGATTTTAATTGTGCACCATGAAGAAACTCATTCATAAAATATTTATTTTTGCTTAACAAATATTTAAAATTATCCTCAATGAAACAAGTATTAAAAATTTGATTTGATTTTATAAAATTATAGAATTCTGCACCTTTTTTTTCACTTTCAACAGAAGATAAAGTATTTTTTAATTTTATCACTATTACCCTCAAATTTGGACTTAAATTAAATGTCAAAAAATCTTTTTTTTTTGATTTATCAGAGCTTATAATTTTATTAATTTGATTTGAAAATTTAGCCAATTGAAGCTTGTTTAAACTATTAATCTTGAATTCCTCGTTTGCAAACAAGACATAATTTCCAATAGCATTGTCCTTAAAGCTTTTTTTTAGGTTTATTTTAATTGTCATATTTTTAATTACAAAGAGTTATAAATGAATGCTATATATTTGGAAATTTATTATTTTCAATGAAAAAATTAATATTTCGAAATTTTGCTAAAGATACTTTGAATTTCTTCTTAATTATGTGCCTCACAATCGGTATTATAGTTTGGACCCTTCAGGCCGTAAATTATTTTGATTATGTCAGTCAAGATGGACATGGTTTAAAAACGTATTTTTCATACATTATTCTAAATTTTCCAAAAATAATTCATAGAATTATCCCATTCATTTTTTTTATCTCATTGTTTTATATTTTAAATGAATATGAGCTAAAAAATGAATTGCAAATTTTTTGGACTTTTGGGGTAACCAAAATCGATTTTGCAAATAAAATAATTTTTCTCTCTATAGTTTTAACAATATTTCAAATATGGTTTGGAAGTTACTTGTCTCCTTTTACTCAATTTAAAGGAAGAGAATTATTGAAAAACTCAAATATAGATTTTTTTACTTCTTTAATTAAAGAAGGAAAATTTATTAATGCTGTTGATGGTTTGACTATTTTTATTGATAAAGAAAATGATGACAATAGTTATTCAAATATCTTTATAGATGACTCTTCTAAAGGAACTTCAAAAATGATTTACGCAAAAAATGGAGTAATCATTGATAGTAAAAATTTGAAAATTTTTCAACTCTTTGAAGGAAAAGTTATAAATAAAGATAAAAAAAAGATAAATGTTTTTGAATTTGAGCAAATAGATTTTAATTTAGCAGATTACTCCTCAAGCACCATATTGGTTCCCAAAATACAAGAAATGCCCACAAGGACACTTCTAAAATGTTCATATCTTAGTTATTTCAGAGATATAGATTATTTAAAAAAAAATTCATTTAATTGTAATAAATCAATTGAAAAAGAAATAAATCAAGAATTATTTAAAAGAATTTATAAACCTTTATATATACCTATAATTGCAATTTTGAGTTGTTTCTTAATTATTTTTCCAAAAAATAATTTTAAATATGAAAAAAATAAAAAGATTATTTTTTTAGTAACTTTTTTAACTTTGGTATTCTCAGAAGCTTCTTTGAGATATTCTACTGTATCAAGCTTAGCAACAATTTTATACCTAGCGATTCCTTTGTTGGGTTTTCTAATAATTTATTTAATTTTTTATCGGAGCGTTAAAAATGTTTAAGACTTATGAAAAATATATTATTAAAAGTTTTACTAATAAGATAATACTTCTTAGCTTAATTTTTTTGAGTTTAATAATTATTCTAAGTGTATTAGAAGAAATTTCTTTTTTTAAAAATACAAGTGTCAATTTTATAGTGCCCTATCTAATTACATTTCTAGGTGCACCAATAACTCTTTTTGAAATTTTTCCTTTTATTTTTTTAATTTCAACTCAATTCTTGTTTTATGATCTATTTAAAAAAGATGAACTTAATCTACTAAAAATTAATGGATTAAGTAATCTTAAGATTATAAAAATTTTATTTTTTTCTTCATTCTTAATTGGTATTTTTGCAGTATTTATTTTTTATAATGCAGCTTCAAAATTAAAATTTTTTTATACAGATATAAAAAACAATTATTCTCAAGATAATAAGTATTTAGCAGTTGTGACTGAAAGTGGCCTTTGGCTCAAAGATGAAACCAATCAAAGAACATTAATTGTTAAAGCTAACTATATTAAAGATAATTTTTTAATCGACGTTATAATAAATGAATTTAATGAAAATTTTGATTTAGAACAAACAATACAATCCAATAAGATTAATATTAGTAATGAATTATGGATAATAGAAAAACCTACGATTACAAAAAAAAATATTTCAAGTAGTGATTTTGAAAAAATTGTATTTGAAACTAGTTTTAACACTGAAAAAATAAATAGTCTTTTTTCAAATATATCAACTTTAAATTTATTGGAACTATTTGATCTTAAAAAAGACTACGAAAATTTAGGTTATTCCTCAAAAGAAATCCAAATTCATTTATTGAATCTTTTTACAACACCTTTTTTTTATTCAATTTTAACAATTTTATCATCGATAATTATGTTAAATATTAATAGAAATAAATCTCTATTTTTTCACATAATTTTTGGGGTTTTAATGTCTGTAATTATTTATTATATAAATTTCATTTTTAATTCGTTAGGAAATAATGGAAAGATACCTGCAATGGCCTCAATATTAATACCACTTATATGTTTATCAATTTTTTCAATAATAGGATTGATTAGAATTAATGAGAAATAATTTATTTAAAATTTTTTTTATATTTATCATTTTATGTACAAATTCTTTTGCGAAAGAATTTGAGTTTAAAACTTCTGAGATTAAAATTCTCGAAAATGGAGATTTGGTAAAAGCGACTAATGGAAAAGCTATTTCAAGTGATAATAATATTGAAGTTGAAGCATCAAATTTTGAATATGTTAAAAGTAAAAATATTTTAAAAGCTTTTAATGGTTTAGCTTTCATCAAAGCTGATAATATTCAAATTGAATTTGAAGAAATTACAATAGACCAAAAAAAATTTTTGGTATCAACAAAAAATAAAACAATTATTACTGATTTAAATGAAAAACTAGTATTGCAATCTAATACTATTAATTATGATAGAAACAAAAAAAATCTATCCTCAGATTACAAATCATCTTTAAAAGACCGATTTGGCAATTCTTTTGCAATGGAGTCATTTAATTATGATAAAATGAAGAATATTTTGAAAGTTGAAAATTTAATTTTAAATGATTTTGAAAATAACAACTTTAAAGCTGATATAGCTTTTATTAATACTAAATCAAAAAAACTTTTTGGAAAAGACATTGAAATAAACTTAAATAACAAATCTTTTAACAAAGATAATGAACCAAGATTAAAAGGTAGAACGGTCATAAATGATAATAATTTTACAGAAGTTGGAAAAGGGATTTTTACAACCTGTAAGAGAAGAGATAAATGTCCTCCATGGCAATTATCTGCAGAAAAAATAAAACACGATAAAAAAAAACAAACAATTAACTACAAAAATGCATTTTTAAAAGTTTATGACGTACCAGTTTTTTATTTTCCGAAATTTTTTCATCCAGACCCTACTGTAAAAAGAAAGTCTGGATTTTTAATACCTTCACTTACAGATTCGTCGAATTCAGGGAATTATTTAAGTTTACCATATTTTAAAGTAATCAGCGAAAACAAAGATTTTACTTTTACACCTAGACTATATGCTTCCGATAAAATTTTACTACAAACAGAATATAGACAAGCAACTAAAAACAGTAAATCAATATTAGATTTTAGTTTTTTCAATGAAAAAAATAAAAGTTCAAAAAACCATTTTTTTTATAACTTAGATAGAAACTTAAATTTTAATTTTTTTGATGATACTAATTTAAAATTAAAAATTGAAAAAACTTCTAATGATACTTACTTAAGGTTTAATAATTTAAATTCAGATATTATAAATAATACTTCAGTTTTAGAAAATTCACTAGATGTCGATATGTATTCTGAAGATTTTTCTGTTGATGCTAATTTAACAATATTTGAAGACCTTGATAAAGATAAGTCAGATAGATATGAATTTATACTTCCCCAAATAAATTTAACAAAAAAACTAAATAACAGAACTAACTTAAATGGCGATTTTATATTAAAATCAAATAATTTAATTAAAAATTATCAAACAAATATTTTTGAAAAAATAAATATAAATGATTTAATTTTTACTTCTGCTCCAAATATAACAAATGCTGGTTTATATAATAATTACCAATTTATTCTAAAAAATACAAACTCAGATACACAAAACTCTAGTTCATATAAAAAAGATGAGAGCTATTACTTGGGAGGATTATTTCAATTCAATTCATCTTTACCTCTAGTTAAAGACAGTGAAAAATATCAAAATATATTAAATCCAAAAATTTCATTTAAAATTAGTCCAGACCACACAAAAAATAAAAAAGATAGTTTTACAAGATTAGATGTTAACAACGTTTATGGTTTAAACAGATTGGCATCTAGCGATTCTTTGGAAGGAGGTTTTTCAATTACGTATGGTAATGAATTTAAAAGAATAGACAGGGCCTCTTTAAGAGAAAATTTAGTGTTTAAAATTGCAAATAATATGAGATTTGAGGATAATGAAGATTTACCTACTAACAATCAAATGGGTAGCAAAACTTCAAATTTTTTTGGAGAAATCCTGTATGATCCTAACGAATTTTTTACAACAAAATATAACTTTTCTACAAAAAATAACTTAGATGATTTTACTTATGAAAATATAACAACAAAATTCAATTTAAATAATTTTGAAACTACTTTTGATTATATTAATGAAAATGATAAACAAGATAAAGTTTCTTATCTGAAAAGTGAATTTAAATATAATTTAAATGAGTCAAATAATATTTCATTCTCCACTAGAGAAAATAAAGAAAAAAATTTAACTGAATATTACAATTTGATTTATCAATATAAAAACGACTGTTTGGCAGCTTCAATCGAATATAACAAAAATTATTATGAAGACAGGGATATTAAGCCAGAAGAAAATATTTATCTTAAATTAACGATTATGCCATTTGGTCAAGTTGCAAGTACACCAAATCTTAAAAAATAATGTTAAAAAAATATTTTTATATAGTCTTATTTTTTTTTTCTTTAATTGTAAATTTTGCATTTTCAGATGAAAAAATTTTTATTTCAGTCACAGTTGATAAAGAAATCATAACAAATATTGATATAAAAAAAGAGGGAGAATATTTAAAAATTTTAAACCCAAATTTATCTAATTTAAAAGAGTCTGACATAAAAGAAATTGCCAAAAAATCATTAATTAATGAAATTATTAAAAAAAATGAAATAGACAAATATCTAGTTAAACAAGAGGATGAGGCCTTGGATGAAAGATTGCTAAAAAATCTTTATACTAAACTAAACCTTTCAAAATCAGAATTTGAAAATCTGCTATTACAAAAAAAAAATTATTCATTAAAAGAAATTAAGGTTAAATTAAAGAATGAAATTTTATGGAATGATCTAATTTATTTTAAATTTAAAGATCAAGTAAAAGTTGATAAAAAAAAATTAGAAAGAAAAATTAACAATATCTCTTTAAAAACTCAAAAAGAATACTCACTATCAGAAATCATTTTTGAAAAAAAAACTGAACAAAATTTAATTGAATTAACTAAAAAAATTAAAACTAGCATAACTGAAATTGGGTTTAATAATTCTGCAAATATTTATAGTATTTCTGAAACTTCAAAATTCGGTGGTAAAATTGGTTGGGTTAAAGAAGCTAGTCTATCAAATGTTATAAATAATGAGCTAAAAGGAAAAAAAAAGAATGACATTACGAATGTTATTCAAATAGGAAATAATTATTTAATACTTATGATAAATGATGTCAAAGATTCAAAAATGGTAATAGATAAAGATAAAGAATTAGAAAGATTGATAGAATTTGAAAAAAATAGACAACTAAATCAATTTTCTAAAATTTTTTTTAATAAGACCAAGATAAATTATATAATTAATGAAAAATAAACCTATTTTAATTGTAGCTGGAGAGACGAAAAGTATTTTTTTTGAAATTTTTTTTAAGACTTTAAAATATAATAAATTTAAAAGTCCTTTGATATTATTAGGTTCTTCAAAATTGATTAAATCTCAGATGATAAAATTTAGGGTAAAAAAGAAAATTAAGTTAATTCATATTAATGATTTAAAAAAAATTAAATTAAACAATAATTCAATAAATATTATAAATGTAAATCTCAATCCCAATAAAATTAATGATTATATTAAAGATTGTTTTAATTTAGCATTCAAAATTTTAAAATCTAATTGGACTAATAAATTTATTAATGGACCTGTTAATAAATCAAAATTTTTAAATAAAAAATTTTTAGGAATTACTGAATATATATCAAAAAAATTTAAAACAAAAATTACCGCAATGCTTATATATAACAAAGACTTGTCTGTTTGTCCTTTGACAACACACTTACCTTTAAAATTAGTTGCAAAAAAAATAAACAAAAAATCAATTATAGAAAAAGTTAATTTAATTAATGATTTTTATAAAAAAAATTTTTATTTTAAACCAAAAATAGCAGTTACAGGTTTAAATCCACATTGTGAAAGTATTCTTAAATTTAATGAAGATGATAAAATAATAAGACCTGCAATTAAATATTTGAGAGAAAAGGGTTATAAAGTTAGTGGCCCATTTTCAGCTGATACTATATTTTTAGAACAAAATAGAAAAAAATATAATGTAATTTTAGGAATGTATCACGATCAAGTTCTCACTCCTATTAAAACAATAAAAGAATATGATGCTATTAATATTACCTTGGGATTGCCTTTTTATAGAATTTCTCCAGATCATGGTCCAAACGAAAAAATGATAAACAAAAATTTATCAGTGCCACTAAGCTTAACTCGATCTATTCAATTTTTAGATAAAAAGTGATTAAACCAAAAAAAAGTTTGGGACAAAATTTTCTCGTCGATAAAAATATAATTAATAAAATAATTGAAGTCACAGATATCAAAAATAAAACTATTCTTGAAGTTGGCCCAGGAACTGGAAATTTAACTACCTTTTTGTTAAAAAAAAACCCAAAAAAAGTTTTCGTAATCGAAAAAGATAAAGAACTTGTAATTTTATTAAAGAAACAATTTAACAATCAAATTTCTATTATTAATGATGATATTTTAAATTTTAATGAAAACTCACTTTGTGAAGACCAAGTTTTAGTTTTTGGAAATTTACCATATAATATTTCTACAGAAATATTATGTAAATGGATACTAAACTTACATAATGAAAAAGTATGGTTTAGTAATTTAATATTAATGTTTCAGAAGGAAGTAGCTGACAGAATTATTTCAATAAAAGATACCTCAAATTACGGAAGATTATCTATATTAGCTAATTGGAGATTAAACATTAAAAAAATTATTGATATAAAGCCAAATAGTTTTTCACCAAAACCTAAAATAGATAGTACTTTATTATTTTTTTCCCCTAAAAAAAATTTTTTAAAACTTAAGAATCCACATAATTTAGAGAAAGTTACAAGAGTTTTCTTTAATCACAGAAGAAAGATGATTAAAAAACCATTTAATCAAATATTTCCAAAAAATAAAAATTTATTAAAAAAATTTAATATTGATCTTAATTTAAGACCTCAAAATCTTAGTTTAGAAACTTATTATAAATTAGCTTATGAATATGAAAAATTAAGAGGTTAATTTTTCTATATGTTTTCTTATAAATTCTGGATCGTAATCTTTTGAACCATTGCTAATTTCTGCTTCAATAAGTTTCAAAATCTTTGAATAACAACTTTCTAAATTTTCATTTATCACTACATAGTCATAATTAATCCAATGCAATACATCTCTTCCAAATTGTTTCATTCTTTCCTCGGCAATTAATTTATCTTTCATGTCTCTATTAGATAATCTTTGGAATAAAATTTCTTTACTAGGTGGTAAAATAAAAAAACTAATTAATTTATAGTCTAATTTTTTGTTTTTAATTTGATCTGCTCCTTGCCAATCAATATCAAATAAAACATTTTTTCCCTTATTTAATTTATCTATAACAGGTGTTCTTGTTGTTCCATAAAAGTTATTAAAAACCTTCGCATACTCTAAAAATTCTTCATTTTGTATTAACCTTTTAAAATTTTCTTCAGTTACAAAATAATAATCTTTATCTGGTGTCTCGTTAGGTCTTGGTTTACGTGTTGTATGAGAAATTGAAATTTCAAAATTATTTAATTTTGATAGTAGACTTACTAAAGTTGTTTTTCCCGCTCCGGAAGGAGAGGAAAGAATAATCATTACCCCATCATTATCTGTGGGCATCTAAGTAATTAGTTAGCTTTTCCTTCAATGAATTTTACTGCATCACCAACTGTTAAAATTTTCTCAGCTTCGCTATCAGAGATTTCTGAACCAAATTCTTCTTCAAAAGCCATTACTAATTCAACT
>MDSZ01093676.1_pt1 | contig 13719 bp, 12 predicted proteins | sample 811201 | NCBI WGS metagenome assembly MDSZ01 (sample SAMN05326647, study PRJNA326480) | marine metagenome | isolation source: seawater | place: Indian Ocean: North | collected 2010
CTAAATATTTTAATGGATATGAAAAGTTATTTTATCATTATCATGTAGCTGACTCATCAGGAATTGATAGTGAAGGTTTAGCCTTAGGAGATGGTGATTTAACAAAAAAACATTTAAACATACTTAAAAAAGTAATAAATAGTAATAAAGTTAAAGTTCTAGAAGCTTGGCAAGGTCATTTAAATGATGGAAAAATTTTCAAAGGTGAAATAAATAAAATTCAAAGAATTCATGAAAAATAAAAAAATATTAATAACAGGAATTAACGGTCAAGATGGGGCATATTTGGCAAAATTGTTGCTTAAAAAAAATTATAAAGTTTTTGGACTTTTAAGAAGATCTTCAAATTATAAATTACAAAGATTAGATTATTTGGGAATTAAAAATCAAATTGAGTATTATCATAGTGAACTCAATGAGTATAAAAATATTGAACAAATAATTTTAAAAATTAAACCTGATGTGATTTATAATTTGGGTGCTCAAAGCTTTGTGCAATATTCTTTTGGAAATCCAACATATTCTTTTGAAATAAATTTTGAAAGTGTTTTAAATATGCTTGAACTCATTGTTAGAAACAAACTTGATACTAGATTTTATCAAGCATCAACTTCTGAAATGTATGGTAACACAAATGTAGATATGCAAAATGAAAGTACTCCCTTCAACCCAGCAAGTCCATACGCAATTTCAAAATTGTCAGCACATTATTTAGTTAAGAATTATCGAGAAAGTTTTGATAAATTTTTTTGTAGTGGAATTTTATTTAATCATGAAAGTTTTTTGCGAGGAATTGAGTTCGTAACAAAAAAAGTTGTTAATGGAATTGTTAATATTTATTATAATGATGGTCCTACTTTAAAATTAGGTAATCTAGATAGTTGCAGAGATTGGGGACACGCAGAGGATTATGTAAAAGCTATGTTTTTGATTATGAATGCGAAATCACCAGATGATTACGTTGTTTCATCTGGGAAAACTCATTCGATTAGAGATTTTATAAGAAAAGTATGTCAAATAATGAATATAAATATTGGTTTTAAAGGCAAAGGAATTAATGAGGTTTGTTTTGACAAAAAAAAGAATAAAAAAATAATTACCGTTGATAAAAAATATTTTAGAGTAAATGAATTATATAGATTAAAGGGTAATCCAAAAAAAATACAAAACAAACTTAAATGGAAACCTAAATTCAGTTTTGATCAGCTAGTAGAGGATATGGTAAAAAGAGAAATCGATAACATGAAGTCTAAATCTAAAATAATTTTTTAGTGAAAAATATTGAATATTTAGCGATAATTCCAGCCAGGGGTAATTCTAAAAGAATTAAAAATAAAAATTTAATTAAATTTAGAAAAAAAACGTTAATTGAAAATACTCTAGATTCAATAAAAGATATTAAAAAAATAGAACTAGCTGTACTTTCATCTGATTTTAAAAAAATCTTAAAGATAGGTAAAAAATATAAGAAATGCATTACCATTGATAGACCTAAAAATATTTCAAACTCAAAATCAACTACTGAACAAGCGATATTACATGTATTAAAAGTTTTAGAAAAACAAAACTTTAAAATTAAAAATATTATTTTATTACAGGTTACAAGTCCGCTTAGACTAAGAAAAGATATAATTGGTTCAATTCAAAGATTTGAAAAAAATAATCTAAATAGCATTTTTTCATGTTATAAAAAAAAACCTTTTATCTGGAGAAAAAAATCAAATTTATTACAAAGCATTTCTTATAATTATAAAAAAAGAACAATAAGTCAGGAAATGGAAAATATGTATTTTGAAAATGGAGCGATTTATATATTTAATGTTAAAAAATTTAAAGAGGTTAAAAACCGGATAATAAAACCATTTGATCTTTATTTGATGGATGAAATGAATTCGTTAGATATTGATACAAAAGAGGATTTAAAGTTGCTTAAAAAAATGGAGTAAAATAAAAAAATTTATTATTTAATAAACTATAATAATAATGATTAAAAAAAAAACTATAATTATTGCTGAAGCAGGAGTTAACCATAACGGAAAACTTAAAAATGCAATCAAACTAATTGATGCTGCTGCAAAATCTGGGGCTGATTATATTAAATTCCAACATACCAATCCAAATATAATATCTAAAAATGCAAAAAAAGCTGACTATCAAATTAAAAATACAAAAATAAAAGAGAGTCAAAGAAAAATGGTTAAAAAATTTCATCTTAACTGGCAAAAGGCTTATCCGGTATTATTAAGTTATTGTAAAAAAAAAAAAATTAAATTTTTAACAAGTGTTTTTTGTAAAGACGATTATTTACAAATAAAAAAATATAATCTTGACTTTATAAAAATTCCATCAGGTGAAATAGTAAATACCCCATTGTTAGAGGAGATTAGTAAATCAAAAAAAAAGATCATTTTATCAACAGGAATGGCAACGGTTAAAGAGATTAGAGAGGCATTAAAAATTTTAGCTAAGAGGTGTGATATAAAAAAAAATGTAACGCTACTACATTGTGTTACAGCTTATCCTACTCCATATAAAGACGCTAACTTATTATCTATATCTTTTTTACAAAAGAAATTTAAGTTGAATGTTGGGTTATCAGATCACAGTTTGGGTATTGAAGTTCCTATTTCCTCGATACCATTAGGTGTGAAAATAATTGAAAAACATTTTACATTGAGTAAAAAATTACCAGGCCCAGATCATTTAGCGAGTTTAGAACCAAAAGAGTTAAAAAAAATGCAAGAGAGTATTAGAAATATTGAATTAGCAATGGGAAAAAAAATAAAAAAACCAAATAAAATAGAGTTAAAAACAAAAAAATTAGTAAGACAATCTATTCACGCAATTAAAGATATTAAAAAAGGAGAGAAATTTACAATTTCAAATATAGCTTTAATGAGACCAGCAGATGGCCTGAAACCGAAATTCTTAAATAAAATAATAGGAACAAAGTCAAAAAAAAATTATAAATTTCAAGATGCCATTAAATAAAAAAAGTTTTTTTTTTGTTACAGGTGCAAGGTCTGAATTTGGTCAGTTTTCTTATTTCCTTAAAAAACTATCTAAGGAAAAAAAAATCGACTTATCAATTTTGGTCACAGGTATGCATTTGTCAAAAAAACATGGATACACCTATAAAGATGTTGTTAAAACAAATTTGAAGATCATAAAAAAAATTGATTTAGATATTAATAACGATAAATCTTCTACTGTTCCCAATGCAATTTCTAGAGGAATAAAAAAATTTAATAATTTTTTTATAAAAAACAGACCAGATTATTTAATTTTGCCGTGTGATAGATTTGAAATATTATGTCCTGCGATTGCTGCTTTTTTTTTGAAAATACCAATTATTCATTTTTACGGAGGGGAAACATCTGAAGGATCATTTGATAATACTATACGAGACCAAATATCATTAATGTCTAGTTATCATTTTGTGTCGCATGATTTGCACAAAAAAAAATTGAATAAAATTGGGATAAAAAAAAATATTTTTAATATCGGAGTACTTGCCTACGATAAGATTAAATCGAATAAATTATATGATAAAAGTTATTTAGAAAAAAAGTTTAAAATTAACTTTAATTACAAAACGTCTATTGTAACATTTCATCCAACAACTAAAAATCAAAAAATTGGAGAAAATGAATTAATTAATTTATTAAAGGCTTTGAAAAAAATTAGTGAACTACAAATTATTTTTACCGGGACTAATAATGATCCGGGTAATGAATTTATCAATTCAAAAATAAAAGAATTTTGTTCTCAAAATCCATCAAAATTTAAGTTTCATTCGCATCTCGGCTCTAGATTGTATCATTCTTTAGTTGCTAACGTAGATTTTAATATAGGTAATTCTTCATCTTTACTTTATGAGGTTCCTTTTTTTGATAAATATTCATTTAACATAGGTTCAAGACAGGATGGAAGATTATCTGGAGAAAGTGTGGTGAATATTAAGGGTGATTTTAATCAGATTTATCGGGTTATTAACAAATATTTAAATAAAAAAAAATTAAAAAAAGTTAAAAATCCTTATTATAAAAAAAATAGTACAAGCAAAACAATAAATTATTTTCATAGATATTTTCTGTCTTAACTATTGATGTTGACTAAGATAAAAGTATTTGAATAAATTAATCAATAAAAGTTCTATGCCAAAGTTCCACATTAATAACTACCCAAAGAACTCGGCCTAAATCTTGTTTTTTTCTTAAGTGTAAGTCAATTAAATCTTCTATGAATCTATGATCATAAATATCTCTAGAATAAAATGTTTCATCTTGAATATATTTAATCAAAGACTTAATACCATTTTTATTTCTGAACCAATCTTCCAAAGGTAATGGGAAACCGATTTTTTTTCTGTTATAAATTTTTTTTTCTAAATATTTGTTTGAAATTTCTTTTAAAATAAATTTACTATCTTTTCCAAAATTAGTTTTGATATTATGATTTAAGTGATTTACTTTATTTAATATGTTTACATTACAAAAAGGAACTCTAATTTCGACAGAAGCATACATGCCCGCTCTATCTTGTCTTTGAAGCCATTTATCAAGATATAATTTTTGATTTAAAATGCTTGTTGCAACTGAATTACTCTTAATCCCATCGATTAATTTCTTTCTTTCAAAAAAAGAATGATCAACATTTTTAAAAATTTTTTTTATAATTTTGTATGGTACAAAATTTCCGGCAAATATTGTTTTTTTGGATATTGTTTTTTTATTAAGCAAGCTCCAATTGTATCCTTCAAATATTTCATCTGCTCCATCTCCAGAAAGCATTACTTTTACTTTATTTTTAGATGCCAAATTATTCATAAAGTATGATGGAATAATATTTGGATGATGTAATGGATAATCATACATCCATATCATTTTACTAATATTTTCACATATCATTTTAGGATTACAAACAACATTATGGTGAATAGTTTTATATTTTTTATGAACAATTTTTTGAAATTTTCTCTCGTCAACATCTTTGTTATTTAGAGATACTGAATAAGTATGTAATTTAAAGTTTTTTGATTTATTAATTGAAGTTATTGCAGTAATTAGACTTGAGTCCAATCCACCACTTAATTGTGTGGCATAACCAACATCACTTACAGTATGACTTTTGACACTATTAACTAGAGCTCCATGTATATCATCGTTAGTACTATTTTTTTTTGAATTAAAAAAAGTTTTTTTAAGATCAAAGTAAATATGTTTATTAATGCTTAATGAATAATTTATTTTTAAAAAGGTACCAGATGTTACTTGTTTTATTCCTTGGATCAATGTTTCATCACCCGCAATATTTCCAAAAACAGAATATTCAATAATTTTTTTTTTATTTAATTTAAAATTAAAAATATTTTTGAAAGCTTTAATTTCACTTGCAAAATATAAAATATTATTAAACTTTGAATAATAAAGAGGTTTTATACCTAACTGATCTCGACATAAGTAAACTAATTTTTTTTTTTTATCAAATATTGCAAATGAAAACATGCCCTCAAATTTATTTAAGCATTTTGTTCCCCATTTTTTAAAAGATTCAATAACAACTTCAGTATCAGAAGATGTTTTAAATTTTACTTTATATTTTTCTAGCTGCCTTTTAAGATCTAAATAATTATAAATTTCACCATTAAAAACTAATACGAATCTTTTTGATGAATCTATAAATGGTTGGTCAGATCGTCTTTTAAGATCGATTATTGATAGTCTTGCAAAATTTGTTATGAAATTATCACTTGTGAAACTTCCAAGAGCATCAGGTCCACGATGTTTGATTTTGTTTATCATGGATTTCAAATCTTTATTACAAGACTCAGAAATTCTTTTTGATGAAAAAGCACCTACATAACCACACATAATTTAAATTAATTTTTTGGTAATGACATAAATAATAATGAGTAGAATTTTTATAACCCATATTTAATTAATTTCAACTTCAATCATATTGCATGATGGTTAAATCTATAGATTGTTAGATCATATTGATATTATTTATATAATACGAAATTAGATAAATTCATAAATTCATAAATTTATTTTAAAATAAAATTTAAAAATATCTTATATTTTCACAGATAATTTTTGAAAAATTGTTTCAATTATAATTTTTTATTATATATTTATTACTTAAGTTTGATCCATAATAAATTAATTATTTAAATCATAATGAAAAAAAAAATAAGAAAATATTGCTAAATGAAAAATAACTTTAAAATTATTTTTTTTGGAGCTGGTCCTATTATTGAGCAACATATAAAATCATTTAAGGGAGAAAGAGGAGTTGAATTATTTGGTATACTAAATCGTACAAAATCAAAAGCTGTAAATTTAAAAAAAAAATATAAAATAAAACATATTTATAGCGATTATTCAGATTTTGACTTAAAAAAAAATAATGAAAAAAAAATTGCCGTTATTGGTGTTTCTGTATTAAGTTTATTTAATGTATGTAAAAAAGTTTTTAAATTTTTTGATTATTGCTTAATTGAAAAGCCGCCAGGATATAACTTTGAACAATCTTTAAAAATATTAAATTTATCAAAAAAATATAATACTAAAGTCTTTGTAGCTTTAAATAGAAGATCTTATCCAAGTACAATTCAGCTTAAAAATCTTCTAAATAAAGAGAAGGGAAAAAGAATAATTAATATCACAGATTTTGAAGCTCCTAGTCTGCAAAAAAATAAACCAAAAGATTTAATTAATAATTGGATGTTTGCCAATTCTATTCATATGATTGATTATATAAATATTCTTTGTAGAGGAAAAAAAAAATCAATTGAAAATTTTACAATTTCTAAATCACTAGATAGAGTATCTATTATAAAGTTTAGTTCAGGAGATATTTGTATTTACAAGGGTATTTGGAATAGACCTGGACCATGGATGGTAACAGTGTCAACTCAAGACAAATATTTTCAATTACAACCCCTAGAAAATCTTTCTTTTAGATCATCCGAAAGTTATATAATGAAGAAAATTAATTTAAATTTAGAAAATAAAAAGTACAAATCAGGCTTTAAAGAACAGGCCAAAAATTTTTTACTTGCAATTCAAAATAAAAAACATCAATTAGCAAGTTTAGAAGATGCGGTAAAAACAATGAAATTAATAAAAGGCATATATAATAAATGAATCGCAGAATATTTGTTACAGGTTCAGAAGGATTTATTGGTTCTCATCTAACTGAAAAACTTTTAAAGCTTGGTTATTTTGTAAAAGCTTATGTTTGTTACAACTCATTTAATTCAATTGGATGGTTAGAAAATATAGATAAAAGATATCATAAAAACCTCGAAATAATTTTTGGAGATATTAGAGATAAAGAAAATTTAGAAAATTCAATGAAAAATTGTGATTATGTTTTTCATTTAGCAGCATTAATAGCAATTCCTTACTCTTATAAATCTCCGCAATCATATATAGAAACTAATGCAATCGGAACTTTAAATGTAATTCAAAGTGCGCAAAAAAATAGAGTCAAAAAAATTATTCATACATCCACAAGTGAAGTTTACGGAACGGCACAAACTATACCCATAAAAGAAAACCATCCTTTGGTAGGTCAATCACCCTATGCAGCAAGTAAAATAAGCGCTGATCAAATTGCAATTTCTATGAATAAATCTTTTGGTATACCAATTGTAATTGTAAGACCTTTTAACACTTTTGGTCCCAGACAATCTTTAAGAGCAGTAATTCCGACAATAATTACTCAATTTGTTTCAAAGAATAAAAAAATTTTAATTGGTAACTTAAACACATCTAGAGATTTTAACTTTGTAGAGGATACATGTGAAGGGTTTATTTGTGCAATGAAGTCAAAATTTAACTCCTCAGAAATTTTTAACTTATCTTCTGAAAGAGATTATAAAATTAGAGATATAATAAATTTTTTAAAAGAAATTACAGGTCAAAACCCAAAAATTGTAGTTGATCAAAAGAGAATAAGACCAAAAAAAAGCGAGGTAAATAGACTTATAGGATCAAGTGAGTTAGCAAAAAATAAATTAAAATGGAAGCCAATGTATTCAAATAAAAAAGGTTTTATGTTGTCACTTTCAAAAACCTATAATTGGTTTTTAAAAAATATTGAAATTTATAATAAAAATTCAGATAAGTATAACTTGTGAAAAATTTTGAAATTTACTTTTATAATTTGTTAAAAAAAATTATCAAAAAAAAAACTGGTTTGCATGAACCTGTGTTTTCAAAAGATGACCTAAATAATGTGCAGAATTGTGTTAAATCAACTTATGTTTCTACAAGAGGAAACTTTACTAAAAAATTTGAAAAAAAACTTTCCCAAGTTGCAAATTCAAAATATATAGTTGCTGTAAATTCAGGAACATCTGGTTTGGAACTAGCTTTAAGAACTTTAAATATAAAAGATCAAGATGAAGTTCTTGTCCCAGCATTAACTTTTGTAGCTTCTGTAAATTCTATAAAATTTTGTAATGCAATACCTCATTTTATTGATTCAGAAGTTTCTGATTTTGGAATTGATATAGATAAATTGAATAAATATTTAGAAAAAATTACTTACATTAAAAATAATTTATTATATAACAAAATTTCAGGTAGAAGGATTTTTGCGATTATGCCCGTACATATATTCGGTATGCCATGCAATATCATAGGGATTCAAAAAATAGCAAAAAAATTTAACTTAAAGGTTGTTGAAGATGCGACAGAAGCATTAGGAAGTAAATTTAAAGGGAAACAAATGGGAACTTTTGGTGATATTGGTGTTTTAAGTTTTAATGCAAATAAAATAATCACCACAGGAGGTGGTGGAGCGTTAATTATAAAAAAAAAAAGAGATTATAATAAAGCACTTCTTCTAAGCACAACTGCAAAAATTAGTCACAAATGGCTTTTAAAGCATAAAGACATTGGATGGAACATAAGAATGCCCGCTATTAATGCATCATTAGGTTACTCAAAATTGAAAAATTTCTCAAAAGTCTTAATTAAAAAAAGAATTTTAGCTTCAAAATACAAGCAATTATTTAAAAATACTAGGTTTCGTTTTTTTGAAGAGAAGAAAAAAGTTAAATCAAATTTTTGGTTAAACACAATTATATTAAACAATGATCAAATTAAATACAGAAAAAAAATATTAGATTATTGTAATTCGAGAGGAATAGAATGTAGGCCTGCATGGAGTTTAATTTCTGAAATGAAAACATATAAAAATAATCCAAAATCAAATTTAGATAACGCAATTAGATTGCAAAAAAAAATAATAAATTTACCTAGTGGATTAAACCTTCTCTAGCAAATAACATAAATATTAATGAAAAGCTTAAAACCTACATCATCATATTTTTTAAATTCAATATTTTGGAGATATTTAAGAAGATTATTAAATGGGAAAACTTGGACATCACTTTATAAGATAAATCAAAAAATTAAATTATCAGGACTAAAAAAATTAGTTAAAAATCAAAATTTTGAATTAAGGAACAATTTAATTACGACAAATAATTTAACTGAGGGAGCAAAAGCTGATAAAAAATTATCTGAATATTTAATTGAAAACAAAAGTGTAAAACCTAGAGGTGATTATCTTAAATATTTGGATGAAGTATTAATAAATATACAAGATAAAAAAAATTTTATTTTGGAAATTGGTATCGCTCAAGGAAGTGGAATAACTTCATTAAAAAATTTTTTTTATAAATCGAAAGTTTTTGGGTTTGACATTGATCCTGCTACATTCATAGCTGATAAAAGAGTTGAATGTCATTTTTTTGATCAACTTAATTTTGAAAAATCTGAAAAAACTATGAAAAAACTTGGTATTGGGTTTGATTTGATTATAGATGATGGTTGGCATCATCCTGAGGCTCAAATCCAAACATTGTGTGCATGTTTACCTTATCTAAACTATAATGGAATTTATATAATTGAGGATATTGTATCTAGTGATTATAAAAATTTTTTTAATCAAATTTCAGAAATTTTAGAAAAAAAAAAATTTTATTTGTAAAAATTATGATTTTTTTCCTACTCATAAAATAAATGATTATGGTATGACAGGTGTGATGGAAATAACTAGAAAAAAATAATCTAATTATATGAAAAATATTTTAATAGCAGGTGCTGGAAACATCGGATTTTGGTATTTGATGGCTATAGTTTCAACTAAAATAAAAGCTAATATTTTTATATATGATAAAAGTCAGTATCAAATTACAAAATTTAAAAATAGAATTAAGTTAGATAAAAAAAATCTAAACTATTTTACTAAATTAAAACAAATACCAAAAAAATTAGATTTAGTTATAATCTCCACTACATCCACTAGGAGATATGATTTAACAAAATTAATTAGTGAAAAATATAAAGTAAAAAACTTTATTGTTGAAAAAATTGTAGAAAGGAGTCCAAAAAAATTGGTTGAATTTTTGAAGTTAAGTAAAAAAATTAATATTTATGTTAGTTTGCCATTTAGAGCATCTAAATTTTTTAATTATATAAAAAAAATCAAAAAAAAAAAATTTAAGTTCAAGGTATTGACTAATGAAAGCACCCTCGCATCAAATGGAATTCATTTTGCTGATGTAGCCTCTTTTGTATTGTCGAAAAAAATAGATAATATTGATACTAGTGGTGTTAAAAGTTGGTCTAATGGTAAAAGAAAGGGGTTTAAGGAGTTTTTTGGAACCTTAAAAATGGAATACGAAAAAAATAAAGTTTTGATATTAATAAATGATGTTACTAAAAAAAAGAGTATTTGCTCAATCAATATAGATAATGATAGATATTTAATAAAAGATTATTACGAAAAGATTTTGATAAATAACAGTTCAATTTTTAAATCAAACTCATTATCTGTAAGCATTGTAATGAAGAATGAAATAAGAAAAATTTTAAATAAAAAATCAACTATACTTCCAACTTATGAAAAGATACACGCAAACCATCATATTTATATTAAATCTTTACTTGATAATTATAATTTACTAAATAATAGAAAGTTAAGGTATTTGCCTATTTCATGAATAACTCAAAATATTTAATTCATAACAATTTTTCAATTAAACAAACCATAAAAAAAATGAGAAGTTATGGTTTAAAATCTTTATTTATTATTGATAAAAATCATAAATTAATTGGAAGTATTAGTGGTGGAGACATAAGAGGTGCTTTATTAAAAAAAAAAAGATTAAGTGATGGTATTAAAAATATTATTCAGTATTCACCAAAATTTTTATATGATGGTCCATCAAATGTTTTAGATAAAAAATTAAAAATTTATTTTAAAAAATATAAAATCGAAAGCATTCCAATACTAAATAAAGACAAAACAATAAAAGATATTAAATCTTGGAATCAATTATTACAGACAAAACCAAAGTTATCAAAAAAAATTAATAAATTATCTAATTATAACTTTAAAGTTGTGATTATGGCAGGGGGAAAGGGAAGTAGACTCAAGCCGTTTACTGATATCTTGCCCAAACCACTTATACCTATCAAAAAAAAAACTATAATTGAATATATTTTAAATAATTTTATTAAATATAATCTTAAAAATTTCATCATAACTACTAATTATAAATCGGAGATTTTGAAGTCCTATTTAACTGATAAATTTAGTAAAAATTCTTTCAAATTTGTAAAAGAAAAAAAACCATTGGGAACTGTTGGTTCTTTAAAGCTTATTAAATCTAATTTACCCTTTTTAGTATCGAATTGTGATGTTTTTCATAAAATTAAATTAAATAAATTTATAAATTTTCACTTTCAAAATAAAAATGACATAAGTTTAGTAGTAGCAAAAAAAAATAATGTTGTACCATATGGAGTTTGTCAAATTGATAAAAAAAATCAATTAATAAACCTTAAAGAAAAACCAAGTAGCAATATTCTAATAAATACTGGTTTATTTATCTTACAAAAAAAAGTTGTTAATTTGATACCTAAAAAAAAATTTTATGACTTTAACGATTTAGTAAACCTAGCCCTTAAAAAAAATTTTAAAGTTTGTGTTTTTAAAATTAGAGATAATGAGTGGTATGATATTGGAAAATGGGATGAGTACTCAAAAACGAGGGTAAATTTTAATTAGATTAGTATTTTGATAAAATTATTAAAAGCTTATAATAGACTTTTTTCATTTATTGATGGGTATATCTTTTTTTTAAAAGAAAGTATTTTTTACTTTTTTTATAAAAAAAAATTAAATATTCTCCTCAAAAAAAAAAATCCTTTAGTGTCAATAATTGTTCCCACATTTAACAGATCTTATTTTTTAAAAACAAGATCAATTAGATCTATTCTAAAACAAACTTATACAAATTTTGAAATAATTGTAGTGGTTGATGGTTCTACAGATAATACTATTGAAATATTAAAAAATTTTAATGATTCAAGAATTAAAATTTTTCAAATAGACAGAAAAAAAAAAAGATATCCTCAAACAGCTATTAATCACTGGTTTTGTGGACCTGTTGAGGCAATTAATTATGGGTTAAAACAAATTACTGGAGACTGGATAGCTAGACTGGATGATGACGAAATATGGGGAAAAAAACATTTAGAAATATCTTTAAAAAAACTGATGGAGACTAATTCAGAGTTTGTCTCAGGAAACAGGTTGTCTAAAAAGTATATCGGTACTAAGGGGATATACTACATTTATGATCATCCCGAACCTTTGGTTCATGATATTAAATATGATGTGAAAATAGGTGGCAACAATACTTGGGTTTATGCATCTTACTTATCTTTTTTTAGAGCTAATATTAATTGTTGGAGAAAAGACAAAAATAAGGTTAATGATACAGACCTTGTATATAGAATGATGAGAGTTGGTGTAAAAGCATGTTTTACAAATAAAGCGACACATGTTGGACTTCCAAGAGAATTAAATGCAAATGTTGGATCAAAGTATTATTTAGATAATGAACAAAAAATATTAAATGAATATAATATTTAAAGGTCTAATTTTTTTTAAAAGCATAAAAAATGGATAAAAAAAAAATACTTGTACTTGGTGGGGCAGGTTTTTTAGGGTCTCATGTAGTAGATGCATTAATAGAAAATAATTATAATGTAATAATTTACGACATAAAAAAATCAAAGTGGATTAACAAAAAATGTAAGTTTTACAAAGGCAATATTTTAAATCTAAAAAAATTAGAAGTTTTATTAAAAAAAGTAGATGTAGTTTATAACTTTGCTGGCATATCAGATTTAACTGATGCTTATAAAAATCCGATAAAAACAATTAATTTAAATATATTAATTAATGCAAAAATAATAGAACTCTGTATCAAGAATAAAATTAATAGATATATCTATGCAAGTTCAATTTATGCATTAAGTAATAATGGAAGTTTTTATAAATGTAGTAAGCAGGCTGCAGAAAATTACTTAATTGAATATAATAAAAAAGAAAAAATAAATTACACAATAATAAGGTTTGGTTCTCTATATGGACCAAGATCAAATTATAATAATGGTCTATATAAAATTATTTATGATTTTATTAAAAATGATAAACTTTCATATTTTGGAAGTAACAAGACAGTTAGAAATTATATATATGTTAAAGATGCAGCAAAAATTTGTGTTAAAGTTTTAAAAGATTATTATAAAAATAAAATTATTCAAATTACTGGAAAAAAAAGTATGCAAATAAATCAAATAATGAAAAAATTATCTAAGTTATTTAATAATAAAAAAAAAA
>MDSZ01206475.1_pt1 | contig 13719 bp, 7 predicted proteins | sample 811201 | NCBI WGS metagenome assembly MDSZ01 (sample SAMN05326647, study PRJNA326480) | marine metagenome | isolation source: seawater | place: Indian Ocean: North | collected 2010
CACAAGTACTAGTTTACTAGTTTTGTACGTCTGCGTGCTACGGCCTTGAGGATTACTCCTCAAGAAATATCTCGTCGACATCGAGAGCTTCGTTTGATTGTTGTTTGTGTGCTTTTTTTTCGTGGTGTGGTAAAAAAATGTGAGATATACAAATGAAAAACGAGTGAAAAAGTGCGAGTAGTAGTAGTATTGGGGACAAAAAGTCGAAAATCAAAAGCGCAATAATAATTGGGGACAAAAATGTCTCCATTTTTTTTTAAACGCCGAAGAACACGAACCATCTCTATACGTAATCTCACACACGCTCCTATCGCTCACGCAACAACTCGCTTGAACAACGAAGAAGATACATTGAGTAACGATCGTAAGTGAAAAAAGGAAGTCCATTTTTATGAGTAGAGAGAGAGAGAGGGTGTGTGATGTTTTTTAGGTAGGTAGAGCGCTCTTCTTCTCCTGAGTACTTTTTTGTACTCTCCTCATGAGTCTTTAAGAGAGAGAGAGAGAGAAAGAGAGAGAGAGAAAAAGCGCTTTGTCTGCGACGAGAGCGTCGGAAAGAAGAAGAAGAAGAAGAAGACAACAAAGAAGAATCTCTCTCTCTCTCTCTGTCTTACTTTTATTACTTTCGCGAAAACGCAGTAGGGAGTGCATAAAAAAGCGCGCAGCACAGAGAGTGTCTCTCTATATACAATTTTGAAATGCGAGCCCCCATCATGGGTGTTGTACCACAACACAACAACAGACGAGAAGGAGGACGAGGAAACCACCTCCCCGACGACGCAAACGAGGAGAACGCACAAAAAGACGACGACGATGACGACGAGAAGAAGAACAACAACGTTGTTGGTGGTGTCGCCGGCTATTATGCCGCCGCCGCGCTGGAGGAGAAGTACGCGCGACGGTTGAGCGTCGGGTGCAGAAGAAGACGTACCATCTCTCACTGTGCTGCCAACGTTGTGTGGAGTTGTACAACCCCGACGAGAGAGAAAAGACGAGAAGAAGAAGAAGAAGAAGAAGAAGAAGAAGAAGAAGAAGACGATGACGACGCGCTGTTTTCGGTACCAGTCAAAGTCGAACGGGAGGAAGAAGCTTTGAATGCGAAACGGTGGAGGGAGAAGATACGGGAGGCGAACGCGCGCTTGGACGAAGACGTGCGCCGCGTGCGAGACGTGATGGAGGAACTGATGAAAGCAGGGGACGCCGCGAGCGAATATCGGTATCGCGAGGAGGACGAGGAGGAAAACGGACGACGACGAGGAGGAGAAGAAGAAGAAGAAGAAGAAAGAGTACCGGCGCGAGACGACGAAACGTCGGAAGAACTTCTTCGCCTCCGAAAAGGATTGGGTATAGCGTCGTCGTCATCGTCGTCGACTTTGACGAGGAAAGGCGCGTCCTATTGGTCCGTACCGGCGGAAGATCTCGTGAGACAACTCGTCGGGGAAGACGACGCGAAAACAATGAGAGGGGGTCTCTCTGCAGAAGAAGAACCCGACGATGCCGGAATTGATCAGACCATTCCGCGACGAATCGACGCGGAATCCTTGCGGAGCGCCGGAATCCTTTAATTACGTACTACTAGTATTTTCTAATGTATAATAATAATAATAATAATAAATAGTACTACTATATAGCACGTAGAAGTCGTTTGTTTTTTTACGCATTATTGCATTTCAAAAGTGTGGCAATTGGCAGAGTTCCGCACAAAGCTCTCTCATCAGTCGCCAAAAGTCTTCTCCTTTCCTTTCCAGGACTCCTTGAGTTTAGGGTATCATATCTCCCAATTCTGTTGATTCAAATGTAGGTGTTCAAAACGCCATCTTTCATCGACACGCCTTTTGTTCTCCGCCGCCCTTTTTTGCGACGACGCGTCGACGATTGAGGGAAAGGACGAAGAAGAATCATCCGATGATGAACCCGTCGGCGTCGGCGTTTATTCCTTCTCGAAAGTCGAAACCGACGCCGACGACGACGCAAACGACGACGACGACGACGACGGGAAATGACGATGATTTTGATGGCGCGATTTTGAACGAGAAATATCACGGTCGTCGCGCGACGCAGACGACGACGCAACAGCAGCAGCAGCAGCCGAACGACGACGACGACGATAACAATAACAACACCAACCACGCGCGTGCTGTCATTCCAACACCCGTGCCCCGCGCGTCGAAAGCAATAGCGATTAAACCGCCGAAGAAGATGACGACGAAGAAGAAGAACGATTGTAACGATGATGTGGTCTCTGAGGAGGAGACCACATCAAAGACCGGGGCGAAGAGCGAAAGGGCGGAACCCCCGCCTGCTTTGACGATTGGATCGGTGTTTCAGAAAAGCTCGAACGACGTGAAGGCGTTTGGAGGAAGCGCTGCGAATGCGGCGAAAACAGTGAGCGACGCGCTGAAAACGACTGATTCGGGAGGGACGAGGAGTCGCGCGGCGGCAGCGGCGGACAAAGACGGAAAGGACGACGGAAGCGGAAGCGGAAAGAAGATTGCGAACAAAGCGTCCGGGGTAAAGGTCGTCGCGCCGCAAGAGTCGCCGTCGCCGATGAAACAACAACAATCGAAGAAAAAAGAAGAAAAAGTGGCGAAATCTCCAACGGCGCAGAAGAAAGAAGAGGAGCCAAACGCAAACGACGATAACAACCAAAAAGGATTGCTCGGTATGGTCGGAAGTGGCATTGGATCGGTTGCGACGTTTTTATTCACCTCGCCGCCGCAAAGTAAAAACAAAGGAAGGTCGCAAGAGTCTCTTTCTGATCCAGAGAAGAAGAAAGATAACGACGACGTGTCGACCAAATCTGGGAAATCGGGCACCTCAGAAGGCGGGTCCGCGAGCGGCGCGAAAAAAAATAACAACAACAAATCGACGAAAGGAGGCGGTGGTGGTGGAGGAGGAGGAGCAGGAGAATCGACGACGACGAAAGAGATTAGCAAGAAAGATGAAAAAACGAACGATAAGGACAAGAAGAGTACGAATAAGAGTGCAACCACTACGAATAACGCATCGCCGGCACTGCCGTCGCCGAATGTTAAAGGTACCGGGACAAAAAAAGACGACAACAAACCGAGCGTTTTCGATCGATTGACGCCTGGAGACGATAAAAAGAAGAATTCTCAGGAAGAGAAAACGACGACGACGACGACGACGACGAAACGTACTCCAGAAGGTAAGAAAAAGAAGAATAGCGAGGTCAATAATAGCAAAGCGACGAATACGAGTACTCCAGAGAAAGGCGACGTGTTTAGTAGACTCGCGCGCAAAGACGGGACGCCGGTATCGTCGCCTTCTCAATCTCAGCAGCAAAAGAAGAACGCTACGACGACACCCGAAAACAATATTAAAGCGAAAATCGATCGGACCGTGTCGCAAACGGTGCAACCGCCAAAAGCACATTCGCCAATGAAACAAGAAAATTCACCTACTCCGACTAAATTGAACCCGCCGAGCGGATTGATGCCACCGTTAACGGTGGAGAAAACCAAGACTAAGGACACCACACCGTCAAACAACAGCGCGTTGGACAAAGAAATCGAACTTTTACGAACCGAAAATCAACAACTCAAAGCGGCTGCGGCGACGAGTGGCCGTTTAGCCGCCGCGTTAGGACGCGCGGACGAAAACGCCGCGCAGCGATTGAAAAAAGAGAAGGACGCGGTGAAATTAGACAAAGAGACAATGGAAAGGGAGAAAGCGAAATTGGCAAAGGAAAAAGAATTGTTTGAAAAAAGAGCACGTGAAGCGGAAACGAAGAAGAAGGAAGAGATGGAAAAGGCTTTAGCGGTGGCGAAGAAGAGCGCAGACGAACGAGTGACCGAGGCGGAAAAGAAGGCGAAGGAGCGGGCGGATGAATTGGTTGCAAAAGCGAACGAAGACGCGAAAAAAGCGGTAGAGAAGGCAGAAGCGGAGGCGAAGAAAGCCATCGCGAATGCAAACTCTATTCCTGCGCCTTCAACACCAGTCGACGAAGACGAACTCAAAGCCATGCGCGAAGAGCTAGAGAAGAACCGCTTGGCGTTGAAACAGGCCAAAAGTGAAGCGCGCATTTCACAAAAAGAAGCCAGTCGATTAAAAAACCGATTAGAAGACATCAAGAATAACCCGCAAGCGTTCGCAGAAAGGAAGGCGGAAGGCTTCAAAACTCCCATTGGAACGTCTTCTAAATCGTCCTCGTTCGACTCCTCGGTTAACGACAACGAACTGTCGGCGAGCAAAAGTCAGCAAGAATTTTTTACGAGTTTGTTGAATAAATCACCGATTGCCGTTTCGACGCCTCCATCAAAGAACACTCCAGGAACTAACGAGATGGAACCTTTATCCTTAGTCGAAGCTCGACAAGAGCGCGACGAAGCTCGTAAAGCGACCGAAGAACTCTCGAAAAAATTAGCCGACGTTTCGGAAGAAAAAGACAAAGTGATTGCCAAATTGAGAAAAGACGTGAAAGAGTTGAACGATAAGAAAGCGACGGAGACGTTAACCCGCGCAACGGAACAAGAGGAAATGAAAACCATGCAATCGACCGTGGAAAAGTTTAAAGAAGACATCAAGAACCTGAATAAAGAACTCGACGAGTTGCGAGATGCGAAGACTATGGTGATGAAGTCTCAAGAGGAAGCGTTGGAGGCGTGTTTGAAATTACAGAAAGCCGAAGAGAAAATGAAAGAGTTGGAAAGGCGAACGGATGAGAGCGAGACGTTCCGAACTGAACGCGACGGAATGCTTAAAGAAATCGAGAAAGAAAAAGGAAAAGCAGCGAAACAAGAGGAGATGATTCAGGTGTTGAAGAAGATGGACGACGAGAGAAGCAAGTTGATGGAGGCGAACAAGATGCAAATCGGAGGATTGAACGAAGAGTTGGAAAAAGAACGAAAAGATACAGAAAAGGCGAAAGAAAGTGCGGCTTCGTTAAAGAAAGAATTGAGAGAGATGCTCGATAAACTTATGGACAAGCAGAGCAGATTGACTGCCGCTGAAAATGAACTCGTGCAGTTGAAGGAGCAAAGCGTCGAGAAGGACGAAAGCGCGTCGTTGGAAGCAATCAAGAAAGAGATGGAATCTAAAGCGATGGAATTGGAAGAGAAAAACTCGCAGTTGATGGAAAGAAACGAGAAGTTAAAAGAGGACATCGCGGCGGCTTTAGCGTCAGTGGCTGAAATCGAAACCTCTAAGGCGGCGTTTGAGAAGGAGAAAGCACACGCGGTGGAGGAAATTAAAGTTTTGAAAGCTCAAATCGAAGACTTTTCCAAGAACGCCGAAAAGACTGCAGCGCTCGAGGCGAAAGAGAGCATCGCCATCGCCGCCTCGAAAAACGCGAAAGAAATGTTGGAACAGTCGCAGAAAGAATGCGAAGCGTTGAAAATACAAATCAAAGAGGTCGATGAATTAAAACAACAAATCAAACTGTTGGAAGGAACGAAGGCCGAATCGATTAAATTCGCCAAGGAAGAGACGAAGAAGTTTGAGATTGCATCGAAGAAATTCGCCGAAGGGAAGAAATTGCTGGAAGACGAAAAAAAACAGTTGATATCAAAAGTGGAAAGCCTGACGAAAGAAAACAATCTGAATTCAGAGAAACACACCGAGTCGATCGAGCGCGTCAAATCTTTGGAAGCGTCGAAGATGGTTGCTGAAGAGGCGTCGAAGAACGCGAAAGAGTTACAAAAAGAAAACGCGCGGTTGCAATCGATGATTATCTCGCTGGAGGCGAAAATGCAAAAGTTGCAAAAGGAAGTGGAGAAAGCGGAAAGTGAGGCCAAAAAACTACGCGCGTCTTCGAAGAAGGTTGTGCCACCACCCCTTCCGTCGCCGTCCTCGTCCGATCCAGCTGCGACCAACGCGTTGAAAAAACGCTGCGAAGACGCCGAAAGAAAACTGAAGCTGGCGAAAGCGAACGCGGCGACTTTAGAACTTCGCGTGAAAGAGTTGGAAGAGAGCGCGATGTCGTCCCCAAAACCTTCTTCAATTCCTTCATCGAAAAGTCTTTCTGCCAGCAAAGGCAGCGACAGAAACGAGAACATATTGGAACCGATAAATGGTGGTAACGTGCTCTCTGGGGGCGAACAGTCGGCATCGACACGAGAACGCGAACTCCTCAAACAACTGACAAATGAAAGACAGGCCAGAGCAATGTACCAACGCGACAGTCGAGATAAGCAAAAGCAGATCGACGAATACAGGAAGCAATTATCGTCGTTCGCCGGTTCGACGTCCTTTCGAGGTGGAGGAGGCGCGCCTTCCGCTTTCCCGGGAGGACTCCCGCCGCCGCCGCCGTCGTCGTCAAAAAGAACTTTACTCGGTAATACGAATGCTTCCGCTGCTGCGAGTTTTCAACAACAACAACAACAACAACAACAACGTTTGCCGTCGACATCTTATTCTGCCATGCAAACTCAAAGTAGCGGCGGTCATCAAACAACGGATGTTCCAACGTCTTACAACAACAGCACGAACAAGAGAGGAGGAACGGGAAGCTTACTCTTCACCGGCCATCAGCGACGCACACAAAATTCGGCTTTACTCTCCTCGAGAGGCAAAGGCGCTTTCCACGGCGCACCAGCGACCGACGGGAGAGGAGGAGGACGAGGAGGAGTCAGTCTCGACGATCCGAGAAACCCTTTCGCTCGAGGCGGCGCCAAAGTCGTCAGCACGCCCGCCGTCACCAAGTCCTTGGAAAGCCAATTTAGCAGGTTTACCACGCCTAAGTAATACTAACGAAAAAAAGGTGGTCGAAGCTCCTTCGTCCTCCTCCCGCGCAAAACGCACGTCTTCTCACGGGTGGTCGCGAACAAAAACCATCGGACGATGAATTATCTCTTTTGTAAAAACAGAATACTCTTACGTATGTACTTAATTAATGTAATTCGATTTTTTTGAATTGTTGATTTTTTTGTCGTCTTTTTCTCTTCATCTTCAGTTCAAAAAGCGATTTTTTTTTCTCGATCAATTTCAAAGCCGCTTGTGTTGTTGTTTGGTCTTCTCTCCACCACTTGTATTGCGGGAGGCATACCATCGAAGTCGTTTCGACACGCGTTCGTTTCTCTGTGTTTTTTGTATCGATCTTTTGGGGGAAAGAGACCGATCGTCGCTTTGGAGGAGGATCGTTTTTCTTAGTCCAGTAGTAAAAGTTCCAATCGGAATAAATGGATAACATTGGAAGAGACGAGACGATGGACGGCGCGAGAACGAGACGAACGCAGCGCGCGTCCAACAATACCAAAGCGACGACGACGATGCGAAAAGCGCTGACGAAACGCGGGGGGGTGGACGCGAACGGCGGGCGAGATTCTCCGAGATCCGCGCTCAACATGCCGAGATCGGCCTCTTTCGACAGCGCCGGAGGGGATGACGAGGAGACGAAGGAGAAGAATGAGCACAAAACGACGAAAGAGAAGATGGAACCGTCGCAAGTGGCGAAGACGTTCGATCGACAGTGGGTGAAAATTGGAGACGTTGAATACGACATCACGGACATGAAGCATCCGGGTGGATCGGTGATTTATTACATGCTGTCCAACGTCGGCGCGGACGCGACGGAGGCGTTTCGAGAGTTTCACTATCGATCGAAAAAGGCGGAGAAGATGTTGAAACTTTTGCCGCAGAGGATATACGATCCGAAGAATCACAGAAAGGATAACAATAGCTATTATCAAGAGGTCGATACGTCCGATAGCGCGATGTTGAAGGATTTCGCGCAGTTTCGACTCGGTTTGGAAAAAGAGGGCTTCTTTACGCCGTCGCCGGCGCACGTGTTATATAGAATTGTTGAGTTGATGTTTACGTTTGCATTAGCGACGTATTTTATGGCAAAAGGGTTCACGGCGTGTTCCGTGATTACTTACGGTGCTTTTTTTGGCGCTCGGTGTGGGTGGGTGCAACACGAAGGAGGTCACAATTCCTTAACTGGTAACATTTGGATCGATAAACGCATCCAAGCGTGTTTGATGGGATTCGGTCTGGGTACCTCTGGCGACATGTGGAACATCATGCACAACAAACACCACGCGACGCCCCAAAAGATTCGACACGATATGGATTTGGACACCACTCCGGCGGTTGCTTTTTTTAATACAGCGGTGGAAGAAAACAGAGAACGCGGGTTTTCTCGACTCTGGTCGAGATTCCAAGCGTGGACGTTTGTCCCGATTACCAGCGGCGTGTTTGTCATGGCGTTTTGGTTGTACGTGTTGCACCCATCCAAAGTGATGAAGAAGAAAAACTTCGAGGAAGCGGCGTGGATGTTGTCTTCGCACGTCGTCCGAGCGTCTCTGATTCAATTCGTCCACCCGGCCAACATTTCCTTTGCTCACGCGTACGGCCTCTACGCGCTTTCCATGTGGGTCGCCGGCATGTACCTCTTCGCGCACTTCTCCACCTCTCACACGCACACCAAAGTCGTCGAGTTTAGGGACCACCCGAGTTGGGTCCGATACGCCGTCGAGCACACGGTTGATATTAGCCCTCACAACGCGTGCGTCAACTGGTTGATGGGTTATTTGAACTTGCAAGTCATCCACCACCTCTTCCCGAATGCCCCTCAGTTTAGACAACCAGAAATTTCCAAAAGATTCAAAGTTTTTGCCGAAAAATGGGGTTTGGAATACACGGTGATGACGTACGGCGAAGCTTGGAAGGCGACGTTCAAGAATCTGAACGACGTCGGCATACATTACTACGAAGAAGGCGCGCGAAAGAATAGAAACGCGGCGGCGGCCGAGAAACGCATCAACTAGGTCCTCCTCCTCTTCTTCTTCTTCTTCTTCTTCTTCTCTCTGTGTAACTACATATGTAGTAATAATAATAATAATAATAATAATAACAACAACAACAATAACAATGCTACTTACTAATAATAAAAGATTCGTATCGAACGAATGAGGTCCAAAGGTCGCGTCGGTTCGACCGTCTTTAATATTTTCTCGTTTTAAAATTGGTTCAAAATTGGTGTTACAAAAATATCTTCTTCATTCTTTTCCCTCCTTCGTGTCAGGGAACGAACGAAGAGCACTCTCCTCCTTTCCTTCTCTTCCACCCGCGAACAACAACATCATCATGGCTGTCGGGCAGCAGCTCGACATTTCCTCTGCCGTCGCCGGTGGTTTACCCGCGCCGTTGCCGGACGACGTCTGTAAAACGTACGACGTGACCTCGAAGTGGGACCCGTACGTCCTGTTCTGCTGCGGTCTCATGTCGGGCTTTCCGTGCTTGTTCATGTGCGCGGAGAAGAAAACGTTGACGATAGAAACCGAGGAAGTCGTCTTAAACATCAACAACGGCTGCGAAAACAAAAACAAACGACTGCCGTACGGAGAATTAGGGTCGGTCGACCAATCGAAATCGGCGTGCGGATGTTTTCAAATCGGAGGCGATTCGATCGGACGCTTTTCCCCGGGATGGGGAGGAGAGAAAGAATTGCCGTTAATGCTGGAGATTTTAGCCACGCTGAAACGCCGACAACAACAAAGAGGCGATCAAGGCCAAATTCAACGCACGGAAAAACTCGAACGGAAAATCGATGCAATCATCGAGCACTTTAGGATTAAAGTGCCAGACGACGACGACGATTGGGGCGCGTCGAAGTCCATCGACGAAGCGCCGCGCGCGGCTTCGATGAAACGATGATGATGAAGTTTCTCACCGGTCTATTGTGCTAAATCCATCAAGACTTTGGACGGGTCGACTTTATAATAGCCGCCCTAAATGTTTTAGTTTTTATTATGTGTATATATTAGAGAGACCATTGAATGCTACATGTTTTTGCGTCGTTTGTTTGCACGCGGCGCGCGCCTTCTCCCTCCTTCGGTGTGCTCTGCCTGGCGGCTTTTTGGTACTAACAGTTTTGGCCACGTCTTTTTGTTGGGTCTTCGCATCTCCACGTATTAAGCTTTTAGGAAAAGAAAGAGATATTAATCGACGTTATCAATGTTAATATTTAAGGACTCGACCAAAAAGAATGACACCCTAAATATATTTTTTTCCAACGAATGAGAGTATGAAACATGTCACCTTTCAGTTTTCTTATTAAATCGTCTCCACAAAGACGAGTCCGCTTATTAAGAGAGAGAGACATCAATCATCACCCTCAGTCTTGAAGAACACTAATCCTCAAGGCCTCCCGGCGGAGAGCAGACGTATACAAAATAATCACACTTGTTTTTTTTAAAATTTCATTTTTACCTCATTTTTATCAATCATCATCATCATCATGACTTGGCGGCGACACCAAGGACGAGGAGGAGGAGGAGGAGGATTTGGAGAAGACCAACGACGCAAAAGAAGAGGAGGTCGTCGTCGTCGCGCGTTTTTTGCGTCGTCGTCTTTTGTGTTGTCGATGGTGCCGTTCGCGTGCGCGTGGTGTTGCCTCGTCTTTGTCGAAAGCGCGAACGGCTTTTTGAGTCGTCGGGAAAATCATCATCATCATCATCATCCAATTCGAATGGATTCGATTCGAACGCTCTTGGCAAACGACGACGAGGAGGAGGACGAAGACCAAGACCGAGACGAAAACGGCGACGCCGCGGGAATAGACGAGTCTGCGGTCATGGATGCGATCGAAGAAGCGGATTCAACGGCGGATGAAAATCAACATCAGGTGGATTTCGATGCGACCGATCACACGGATTTGTACACCGCGAAACGCGACCGAGATCGCGCGTGGGAACAGGCGCGGAAAGGAGCGAAAGGTTTCCTGGACGAAAATCAAGGCCATCGAGTGAGAATTGTGACCCGAAGAGCATCGGAACGACGAAAAGCGTCCAGTGGAAACAACTACGAACACGGGACGTGGGTGCAGATTGGACAAAGCCACGCGTTCGTGTCGAAGCACTCGGAGGCGTTTAAGAACCCGGACTCTGGGTTGTATACGACGACCGCGGCGGACGATAACTTGAGAGCCGCGTTAGGACTGGGAAAGGATACAAGCGATGCGGAAATGCTGCAACAATCGACCAACGAGAGACGATGGGGAAGGAACTCGGATAAATCGTACAGAGATAAGGTGTGTTCGGGGACGAGGCACGATATGCCGAGGTGGTGTAAAGGCCCAGCCGGGAAGGGCGGTAACGTTGCGAATAGATTGGACGACGCCGAGCAGTATTGGCGAGAGTTGGCTAAGAAAAGACAAGAGGCAAAAATGACGTTGTTGACCGCGCACCAGGCGTTTTTGAAGGAGGACGCGATTCAAAAAGAAGCCATGGTCTACACGAAGAAGGCGTTGGAGGCGCAAGAGAAAGTGGACGCCGCGGCAAGGTTAGCGCAACAGCGAGAACAAGCCGAAGCGGACACGTTGAAAGAACAAGAGATGAGCGAACAACAAGCATGGCATCGATTGACGTCGTTGCGACACCAAATCGTGAAATACCGAACGATGACGAGAGAGCAAGTGGAAGAAATGGAACGAGAACAGCGCGCGTTGGAGCGAAGAATGGGTCAAGAGGAGCGATTACGTGCGAGCAGCGAGAGAAATCGAGTGTCCGGGGATGCCGCGCGAATGACGGACGAAGTGGACAAAGCGAAACAACGGTTACGACGGGCCGGGGAAAATTTAAAATCCTCCGTCGTCGCGCATAAAAAATTGGAGCAAAACCGATTGAGTCAACAAGCTACTAAAAACGACGACGACGACGACGACGCCGAAGACGAAGAGGCTGACGACGATTCCGATGTACACGAAGAAGTTAAGTAAAAGCACGAAGTGTGGTACTCATTTAAGAAGCGTTTGTTCATTATCACATAGTCTATTATATCATGGTACCGTAGTGAAGTCCCGACGTCGTATTTTTAAACGACTCTTATTTTATATCTTTATAGAAACAACACAACACACCAACTCTTTCGTTTCTTCGTCGTGCGGAGAAATTTCGAAATAAAATTGGAAAAAATCTCTCTGTCGTCAAAAGTGTGTCGCTTGGACGACGACGACGGCTCTGCCGCTTGCGGACGACCATTTATGTTCCGAAGCAAAAAGACCTCTCCGAACGCGCTTCTCGCGCTTCAGCTCTTGCTGGCGTTTTTCTCCACGTACTCCATCCTCCAAGACGTGGCGGAAGACCGCCCGTTCGTCGTCTCTTCCAAAGCGGCGTTGGTTAAATTGTTCTTCGACGATTCCTTCTCGAGCACGAAACGGAACGTCGCGTTCTTGTACGACTCAAAAACGCTCATCGAGAGCATCGAGAAAACCGTCGATAGGTATTTTCACCTACCGGAAACGAGTTTGAACGATTTAGAACTGGATGAAGGCGGGATTGAAGTGCGAGTGCGAAAGATGAAAAATGTAGATGGGGAAGACATCAATTTGAAAAAATACGAGCGAAGCGGCGGCATGTCGACATCTTACTACGTAGATGAAGAAGAATTACACTATCGAATTACGTCCACGACACCTTCTTCCGAATGGAAAAAGAATATCCTATCGCTAGATGAAACGAATGCGTCGAAAAGAGGAGAATTTTTACGTTCATTTTTATCGCTCGAACTCAATTTTCTCGCAAGGAGTTTACACCGCGAGATGGATAAGCTCGTCTTGTTCGATTTTGACGTGAAGATTGTTTATAACTTAGAAAGTCGAGGCGGACGAGTTGAAATGAGCGTATTCGTAGGCGGTAATCACGTTGGTGGAGATAGATTTAAAAGCGTCAAGGCTGTTTTCGAGGACTGTTTTTTGTTAAGTCTCATTGTGTTCACGCAAATAGCGGTGGTGAAATCGAAGTTTAACGAGAAGAAGAAGACGGATGAAGATGCCGAAAGGAAACTCGTGCGTTTCCCTCGCATAAGCAACGTGATTTCACAATCTTTATTCAATCGTTCGATAGCCGTAGAAACGTCTGCGAATTTAGTCTTATTCGTCGCCTGCATCGCATCAATTTCGTGGCAAATTTTACCGCAAGAAGGATTTGGATTTGGCAGGGACTTTGCGAGAGCATTGAGTGGGTTTGCGTGTTTTCTAATTTGGGCAGCTCTTTGTAGACACATGACTGGAATGCCTCCGTATGATGTGGCTTTTCGCGCGATAAGTCGAGGTTTACCGGTCGTCCTCCAATTCGCCGTCGGATCTGCGCCTTTATTGATTGGATTCACAACGTTAGGCGTCGCGCTTTTCGCTGAAGAAACCGAGAAGTTTAAAAATTTCGAGAATGGATTTCTCACGCTATTCTCGGTCATGAACGGCGACATCATCTTCGAAAGCGCTCGTGACATAAAACGAGGCATTATTGGTCACGCATACATCATCATCTTTGTCGTTATTTTCGTGTATACCATCATCTCCACGTTCGTGAGTATCATGCAAAAAGCATTCGCGGAGATCGAAATCGAAAAGAGACACGAAAACTTGAGCACTAATCAACGTTTCGTACAGATAGAAGAAGACCACTACGACGATCATCATCATCATCATCATCATCATCATCATCGGACCACCACGGGTGAAAACGGAGCGCAATATCTCAAAGAGGACAGTCTGAGAAGAGAACTTGCCGCGATCAAAGCCTCCTTGGCGTCTTTAGAGAGATCCATCTAGCAGCACTTTCGATTGATGATGTGTTCACATTATAATAGTACTTGTCACACTACTGTACGTCAAAACAATGCACATTTTTTATACGTCTTTTTTTTGTCTTCCAAAAATGCAAAAAAAAAAACCTCCCTAAAAAACCTCGACCAACAAAAGTCTCCTCCTCCTTCACAACAAGCGCGAGAGCACCACCCACCACCGCGGAGAATACTATA
>MDSZ01072726.1_pt1 | contig 13717 bp, 13 predicted proteins | sample 811201 | NCBI WGS metagenome assembly MDSZ01 (sample SAMN05326647, study PRJNA326480) | marine metagenome | isolation source: seawater | place: Indian Ocean: North | collected 2010
GTTAAGTTGTCTGTATCTTTTGTAGCCAGTCTAGTATCAAAAGCAGAATTAGCTCTGGCATCAGTATAATACAAGTTTGTAGTCCCTTCTGAAAGGTCATCTGTATCTTTGCTAGATAAATCTAAATTAGCACCTACTTGTAAAGCTATTCTTGCATCAGTTCTGGCATTTGTATAATACAAGTTGCTTGAGCCTTCTGTAAGATTATCAGTAGTAGAGCTTGTCTCATCTAAAAGTGTGATCCAGTTACCCCCATGTGCAAAATATCCTTTTCCAGTAGCATGTACATGAGCAAACATTCCATGATATGTAGAAGCAGAAGGTAAGTCTGAAGTTTGACTAAATACATTAGAATAATAAATCTTACCAGTTGTAGTTATATTATAAGATCCCCCTGCTAAGTTACCTCCTAAAGCTGGGCTACTATCTTCTGAAACTGCATTTATAGATACTGCTTGTGCTCTTGCATCAGTATAGTAAAGGTTAGTTGAGCCTTCTGATAAATTGTCAGTGTCTTTTGTTGCTAACCTTGTATCAAAGTCTGTGTTTTGCCTTGTAGTAGTATAGTATAAATTGCTAGATCCTTCTGTAACTGCATCAGTGTCAAAACTAATATTAGCAGATCCATCAAAGCTTGTACCATTTATGGTTCTTGCTGTAGCTAAGGTTGAAGCTGTACTTGCTGCTATACCTAATCCATCAATCTCTGATTTAGTTGGACCAACATAAGTGAACTGTCCATTACTGTTATTGTAAGCTAAGCTTCCTATTCCAGAAGTTGTAGCTGAAAAATCAGAATAACCTAATCCACTTACTGTTGAATTTATGGTTAGAGTGCCATTTGGATCATCATAAACTAAAGAGATCCCAGCACCTGCTGTTAAAAGGTTGTTTACTTGATCATCAATCCTTTCATTAGTTGCATATAAATTAGTGGAACCTTCAGGAATATCATCTGTAGATACTTGCCCTGCATTAGTACCAAAATCTATTAAGGTGTCATCTATGGAATTTGCAGCTATACTAACTGCTCCACTTGACACACTAAAGTGGTCTGATGAAAAACTTGCAACCCCTTTGGCAGAATTTGTAGCATCATCTGCACTTATAGTTAAATTAGGATATGTTCCACCACTAGTCAATCCATTAGATGAAGTAATTGCAACTGTCTGATCAGGGCTACTGTTTGTGATAGTAAAGTTTGGGTATGTACCACTTGTAGTTATTCCTGTCCCAGCAGTTAAAGCTACTGTTTGATCTGGTGCAGTGTTAGTCAGTGTTAGAGTTCCAGCTCCATCATCATAAACTTTAGATAAGCCTGTTGAAGCTACTACTAAATTAGCTACTCTATCATCTGTTCTTTCATCAGTGAAATATAAATTGGACCCCTCAGCTAGATCAGAAGTAGTCTTACTTGATAGATCTAAATTAGATCCAGTTTGTAAGTTTACTCTAGCATCTGCCCTTGAGTCTGTAAAATAAAGATTAGTCCCTTCAGATAAATCTGTAGTAGATTTACTTGATAAGGCTGAATCAAATCTTGCTGAAGTATAGTATAAGTTACCTCCTTCAGTAATATTGTCTGTTGTTAAAGAAATATCCCCTGTTCCATCAAAACTAACCCCAGCAATATTTCTAGCTGTTTGAAGTTGAGTGGCAGTACTAGAATTACCAGTTAAAGCACCAGTAAAAGTTGTAGCTGCAACACTTGTTAAACCACTTATATTTGGATTTAGTGATATTGTAAGTGCATTACCTGTTGAATTTGTTGATATTTCATTAGTTGTACCTACTATAGATAAAACTTCTGAATCTAAATCTATTGATTGTTGACCCCCTGCATCACCTTGAAAGTCCAAATCTGATGCTGTTACTTGAGCATCAACATAAGCTTTTATACTTTGCTGTGTTGCTAAAGCTGTTGAACTATCTGAAGCCATATTATCTTCATCTAGTATATCTGTTATAGTTATAGTTCCATCTGATAATGATCCAAATGTTAAAGTTCCAGATACTGTGCTATTTCCATTTATGTTTCCTGTTAGAACACCTACAAATGAATTAGCTGTTACAGTCCCTGCTGCAGTTAGATCTCCTTGATTGTTTAACTGAATTCCACTTTCAGTACCCAAACCATCTGAAATAACTTGAAGGGAACTGGATAGACCATCATTATCCCCCACCTTGAGCAGAGCATCATAACTTGAAGCTATACTAATTCCTGTTAAACTACTTGCCATTTTTTATTGTTTTTAATTTATTATTTATATATGTCATTAACTTTATAATGTTTTTTTGCTTAGGTTTATATATTTTCATACCTACTTTTTTATAACACCCAACCTTGAAAAGTTGGTTCATCTCTATCAGGATATATATCATTATTTGTATTAGATGTATATTCTGGATAGCTGTTTTGATTGAAATCCATGAACTGAATAAATCTTCTTGTATAGTACTCAGCTAGATTTCTTTCTTTTTCTACTAAATAATCTACTTCATTCTTTTCTACTGATTCAGCATTCTCTGATATATGCCTAAAGATTCCACCATTTTTGACTGTATAGGCAGCAAATGGTAAGAAGTCCATCATAGCATAGTGGATCAACATAGGTTGAACATACTCAATTAGCAAAGTTTCATAAACTGTTCCACCAATAGCATCTGTATTTATTAATAAAGTAATCTTATCATATAGCTTAGTTCCAAGAAAGTTTTGGATATGTATTTCTTGGGCTATTTTAATAAAATGCATAAGCTTCTCTGCTTGTACATTACCATCTATTATGGTGTTTTTTACTAAATCATTTCTATTTATAAATAATACTGTTGCTGCCATTGTTGTTTATTTTGGGTTTGAAGGTAAAAATCCTTTATTATCCATGTCCTTTGGTTTCATTGCTACTTTTTTGTCATTCTTTTCTGGCCTAAAACCTATAGATGAAGCTTCTGCCTCTGTAACCCTTTTATCATTTTCTAATCCTCTGTTTTCTTTAAAGGTTCCATCTGGGTTTCTTTTTCTAAAATAGACTACTCTATTCCAAGCATGATGACAATTTCCACCACCTTTATATAACCAAATAGAATAATAGTCTGATCCATTAGGACCCCATCCTGCATTTACCTTTTTCTTATCCATAGAAAGTATATCTTCTTTTCTATATATCTTTTTAGCCTTTAACATAGCTTCACAAAAAGGCCTTGTAACTACTTGTCCTTTCTTATTCTTAGTTAGAGTACCTGCATACCTATATCTTACCTTAAAAAGCCCCTTATCTTGTTCAGATTTGCTATCAGGCTTAGCTGTACCTGTTGATGTAAGTTGTAACATTTCATTTTGCTTGTCATCTTTTTCATAATCTACAACTTCTTCTGATATAAGGTCCCATTCTTCTAGATCTTCATCTTCTCCTAAGTCAATTAACATTTGTGCAACCCCTGCAGTTAAATGATCATTGTTTCTATGTATTTGCATTCCTTTTTGTTCACTTAACTTTTGACCTGTTTCTTCCTCTCTTGTTTCTTGATCAGTTACATTAGATAGATCAGTAAACTCTAATGGTTGTAGTGTCTTGAAGTAAAGTTTCAAAGTAATATTGTTATAAGCTAATATTTTATCTAAAGCATCAATAACAAGATTTTGATAAGGTCTAATAACCATGTTATCCATAAGTATAGATGCCTTTTCTAATTCATCTGCATTATTTCCAAGACCTGTGTTATTTTTCACCCCTAAAAGCATTGGGGAGACAATTCTATGGGCCACTAAAATTTTTTCTTGACTTTCTGTAGAAAGAAATTGATATTGTTGATGTGCATCTGATAATTGTACTGGTTCAATAGAAGCAGCAGTATCATTACTATCATTAAATGACAATATAAATTTACCTGCATTGCTAGTTCCAGTAAACTTGTTTTGTATTTTTCTTTCTATTAAAGTTCTTTCTTCTTCTGGAGGGACCCCATTATTCATATTGATTAAAAGGGTAGGAGCCATACCATTTAAAATGTTATTCATGTGAAAATTTGATATTTCTGATTCTATTTCAGCATATTGTAACCCCCCTGTATAAGCTGGTGGACTATAATAATAGTAACCTGCTTTATATGGCTTTATAAATAATATTTCAATAGGTTCTTTAGACTTACCAAAAGCAGCTATTCTTTTAAGTTCATCACTTGTTTTATATTCTGCCCAATTAGGATGGTAATAGTAAGCTTCTATATCCCCTTGATCAGATGATTTTTCTGCTCTTAGTGTTTCTACTGGTATATGTTCAACTTGTACTATCTTTTTTCTTCCTTTACCATAAATAACTTGAATTGCAGCCCCACCCATTAAGTAATAATCATAAATTACTTTTCTAACTACATCTTCTTTTAGTAAACTAATCATTTGGGCATACTCATTAGGTTTGCTAGAACTATCTAGAGCATCTAATCCTTTACCAAATATCATTTCACTTATACCATTAATACAGGCATGATTAGTTGGAGATCCATTGTATTGATCTATTAGGTACTGATAGTATAAGTTATCCTCACCATACATTATAAAATCCTTTCTAGGATCTTCTACTATTTTTGGTGATGTATAAGATGCTAATTCTACTACCCTTATATCCCCTTGCACTTTGTTTCTTCTATGTTGTCTGCTCATAATTATGCATTATATACTTTATAGGTATTATCCCCTGATTGACTTTTCTTATATATTCCTTCATTAATATTATAATATTCTTGAGATCTTTGTGATATTGTTTGATCTGTACAAAATATTCTATCAGTATAAATAACTTGAGTTACAGGCTCTCTAACATCATTCCATTTACCTGATGTAACTTCCCATTCTTCTTGAGCAGTGGACCATGAAGCACCAACTGGTGTTAAGGCCTCTTCCCAATTTATACCTACAAGATTCCAATTCTGACCTACTGTGTCCCAGTTAGATCCTAAAGATGTTATTTGAAGTCTATAAAACTTACCTTCTTTAAGATTTAATGCAACACTAATAGATCCTAAATTATTTAATTTAGAAATACCTACTAATTTAGTTTGATGTAAACCAGTTTCTTCATCAGTAACTTTTATGTTAGCTGATATAACAAACTTAGATGGAATAAATGTAAAAGTTTGTGCTGAACTAGCAGTATTTAGATATATCATACTTATATAATGCTATTTATTGTTTTTTTTATAAAGTGTAAAGTTTTTTGTAAAAAAAAGAGGATCTAATAAGACAAGACCCTCTTTCACTTAGAAAAACACTTAACTATTATGATGTAGGAAAAGTATTAATTTGTGTTGAACTTGCTAAAGCAGTTACAACTGATCCAGTAACAAAAGCTGGTGGTGCTGTTTCTAATGCTTCAAATGTTAAATTGAATCCATTGAAATCTCCCATATTAGCCCCAACTGTAAAGTTACCAGTTGTAAGATCTGCTCCATTCACTCTACCAACTAATAAATAATTATCATCTGCATCAACCACTACTATGTGTGGTCTGGCTACAGCTAATAACTTAATTTCCTCACTTGTAGCTCTATCATAATATTGAAGTTGTAGTGTTAATGTTTGTGTATAAAAAGTAGTACCATTTTCTCTTGAAGAAGTAACTACTGTATCTAAGTTAGAAGTTCCCCTTACATCATAACTAAAGAAAGTAGGAGTTCCACTAAAAGCTGTTATTAATCCAGCTGATTCAGTGATAGTTCCTAATGTTCCAAAGTCTGCAAATAAAACTTCTTTAATAGATCCACTTTTATTTCTACAAGGTACTATTCTACCTGATGTTAAATTACAACTCATATTTTATTTATTTTAAAGTATTAGGGGCTTTTACACCCCTATATACTGATTATTAATTATTTATTAATTATGCCTGGTAAAGCACAATCTCTTCTGCAATCCCATATTGGATTCCATAAGCAAACCTAGAAACAAATCTAGCATTTCTGTCTCCTAATGTTTCTGAAGTGTCAATTACTCTCACCTCATTTAAATCTGAAAGGACATTAGTTCCAAAGTACAGGTTACTTGTCTGTGCTAAAGCCATAGTGTTTGTTGACATACCAGATGCTAAGAATAAAGGAATACCATCAAAAGTTAATGCTTGACCATTGTACCACATTTGACCTTTGTTTTCATATCCATTTGCTCCAACACCTAATGCATAACCACCTAATGCTCTAATGTAATTTTTCATTACATCTTTTGAAACATATAATTTTAGATCATCCTTACCATAAATAGTGTTAGGACAAAGATCTAAAGTAGCACCCATTTTGTCAATAACATTTGAAGCTGTAATTGCAACTGGATTAGCAACATCAACTATGTTAGCATCTGCAGCCCATAATGTTTCAAATCCATCTATTTCACCTGCATTTCCATTAGTTCCTGTCCATATATTAGTTTCCACTGAAGCTGCAATTTGATCAGCAAAGTGTGCAATAATAAAGTCAGAAAAAGAGTTAGGCATATTTGTAAATGCAGACACTCCTAATTCAGCAGATTCCCATGAATCTACAAATTGCTTAGTACAAAATTTAGTGTTTACTTGAAATTCTTCTGTTTGTAACACTCTTTCAGTTATAGCCACTGTTCCTTCATCTGTAAAGTCACAGGTACTGTTTTTTATTAATCCTGAAGCTGCTACTTTCTGTATTACACTTTTGTGTTTTACATTAGGCATAACAGTAATACCACCATTTTCTAAAGTTGTACCAGATAATAGTTGAGCAGCAATATATTTTTTTGCTGCCTCTCCTGCATAACTGGTAGTAATTGTAGGTTTTGACATTTTAAATTATTTTTAGATTATTTTTATTAACTTAATTTTCTCATTATTCTGTCTAGAGATGTTTCCATTCTAGATCCACTAAATTGGAATTCCACCTCTTTAGCTTTGTTTTCAGGACTATGCTTAACTGGCTCAACTGCTGGTTGTTCAGATAATTGAGTTTCAAGTTTTGCAATCTCCTCTTCTTTTGCCCCTATAACTTCTGATAGATTAGTTGTTAACTTTTCTACCATTTGTTTTAGTTCATTAAACTCCTCTTTTGTTGGGTAATCTGTAGCTAAATCTTCAGACTTGACATCTTCAGTAGATGCTTCCACCTCTGCTTCTTCTTCTACAACTTCTTCTGTAGCTTCAGATATACTGTCAATAATTCCTTCTTCTTTAACTACAACTGATCTCCCATCTTCAAGAGTGTACTCTCCAACTGGCATGGCTACCCTGTCCTCTTCAGTGACAATGAATACCTCTTTACCAGCTGAGAATTCTTCAGCCTCTATGACTGTTCCATTCTCTAAGTTCAAAGTTGCTAAAGATATTTCTTCAGCTTTAACTTCTACTTCCTTAGCCTCTTTTGACAACTCCATGCCTAAGATATTTTTAATTTTACTTAATGTATCAGTTGCTTTCATGCTTATATAATTATATTGATGTTAAAATTTATATTTTTGGGCTAACTTTCTGTCCTTCCAATACCTTGAGCCCATAAAGTTCCATCACAACAATCTGGATGGTAGGTATTGTCATCACACAAACACCCCCTAGTAGATCTAATAGGACTTGTATAAGAAGGTGTTGGGTTTTTTCTCTTTGGATATCTCATCTTCCTTGACCTCTATAGGCCTTTTTATAGTTTTTACTTGCCTTTAGTTTGCTAGTTTTAGTTTTTGAATGGACACCCTTTCTTCTTACTTTAGGTTTTTCAACCTTAGCAACACTAATTATTCTTCTTCTTGGCATTATTTTTTCTTCTTTTTCTTTTTATAATGTTTACCTGGCATAATTATCTTTTTATTGGAACACAGTTAGGAACTCTTTTTCCATTTTTTATTTTAAATCCATACATTTCATATCCTGCTTGACAAGGTTCTTTTAATTCATGTTGCTCACATGGCATAAACCATTCCTTTTCTTCTATAATATGTACATGGCTGCCTTGACAACCTAGATCAGTAGCAATCTCTTCAGCAATTTCTTTGGAAGAATATGCTAATCTACCATCAATTATTATGAAATCCTCATTAACTTCAATAGTTTCAAGCTCTAACTCCCCTAGCTGTCTAAGTTTGTTTCTGCTCCAACCTAAAGCAGCTAACCCACCCCATAGTAAGTATGATATATTAGCACATGCTTCACTATCATTCTCATTTTTTCTATATTGATCTTCTGCTCTTGATAAATAACTATACATTCTTTTAATTGTAGCTACTGTAATATTCTTTTTTTGTGCTAATTGTTGAGCTCTTATCTTACCAACATCAGTAGCACACCTATTGTTGATCTTTTCATTAAGCTCTATTCCTTTTTTTGCATTATTAGCAACCCCATCTGGATAATCATTAAAGCTTTCTAATGCTATTTCTTCATTATTGATTACACTTTCTATCTCAGATAACATAAACTCTGCTTCTAGGCCTTCTAATTGGCTTAGGAAGTCATTTATAGACTCATTAGGGGATTCTAGTTTATCTGCAAAGTAACCTTCTATTGAAAATCCTTTTACAATTCCTTCTTTTACATATTTTTGCCAAACTTCATCTGAATCAACCCTTATAGATCCCATCCAAGTACCTAAAGGAACTTCTTTAGTATTATCATACAATCTACTTTTATCATGTACTTCATCATTTACTATCCAACTTTCTACAAGTGTTAAACCTTTAAGATTATATTCATGTTCTAAGGTTGCTTGGCTTTGATTTCCTTGCTTTAAGTATAATTGACTAGCTTTTTCTACAGTGTCCTTAGAAAAGTAGATATAATAATCTTCATCATCTCCATTTCTAAGAATTGGTTTGTTTGGAATAAGTATAGGACCTAAAAGAAGTCTTTTTTCTTTTGATACTTCAGCAAGTTTTATACTTTGATCCTTTAATGCTACAAAGTTAGTTTGAATAGCTGGGTTTTCTACAATACTAATTGCATCAACTCCATTGAATTCTAAATCTTCATCTAAAATAAGTTCTATAATCTTCATATCTATATAATATTATTAGTTTTATTTTTTTTAAATTTAAAAAGCACTATTAGGAACTGATATTGAAGTTAGTGCTGATGTTCTTATTCTATTTCTTTCTAATTCCTGTGCTGTTGTTACATCTCCTGCTACTACAAATGCTCTTACTGGTTGACTTTGCTGACCTGCTATAGCTTCTGTTAATTGATTTATAGGACTAGATCCCACTACATTAAAAGAAGGTGGTTGAATTTGAGGTACTGGTGCTGCAGCTCCACCTGCTGCTGTAACCCCTCCAACACTTAAAACAGGTATTTGGGTTTGTTGAATTGCTCTAACTTGTTGAAATCCTGTAGCTAATACTGTTGCAACCCCTGCAATCTTAGCTGCTAGGGTAGGTGCTGTCTTTAAAACATCTGCTGCCCCAGTGTAAGTTGATATAATAGCCTGTGCAATACCTAAAGCTTTAGCTGCATTAGATCCTTCTGCTAATATTCCTATACCTAAAGAAGTAAATTGTAAAGCAGTATCAAATTTTTGCTTTTCTATTGCCTCTTCTGCATCAGCTTGGGCCTTATCAGCTGCTAATTTCTTGTCATTTGCTGCTTTTTCTTTGTCATCTTTGACTTTTTGGGCTGCATCCCTTATATTTTGTAAAGAAACTAGCTTAGCAGCCTCTAATTCTTCTGTAGATTGTCCTAATTCAGTTGCTTGAGCTATAAGTTTATCAAACCTTTCTTGTTCTTTTGTTAACAATAGTTCAGTCTTAGCATCTTCATCTATAGCTATTGCTTCCCTTTGTGCTATTCTAAAAGCTTCTAATTCAGCTGCTTCCTTTTCATCTTTAGCTTTTTGATCAGCTTCTTCCTTTTCTCTAGCTGCTTTTTCTTCATTTCTAAGGGCTATTGTTTGACTTGTTACCTCTTTTTGTTTAGATAATCTAGCTGTTTCAAGCTGAATTACTTGAGCTCTTAGCTCTGCTTCTTCTTGCAGGTCCTCTTTTGTTGATCCAGATAGCTTATTTTCTTCAATTTTAGTATTTAATCTTATTTTTGCTAGTTCTATTTCTTGATTTGTTATCTCTTCTTCTAATGCACTAGCTTGTTCTAAGAAACTTATCCTTTCTTCAGTACTAAACTTATCTCTATCAACTGCTTTTTCTAATAAATCAGCCCTTAATCTATCTGCTTCTGCCCTATCAACTATTAAATCCCTTTCTATTTTATCTGCTTTAGCCCTTGCATCTGCTAGATCACCTGCTATTGCTATTTCTTTTTTAGTTTCTTCTCCAAAGTTTTTAACCCCATCTACTACTTCTCCAAGACTTCCTTTAAGATCTTGAAAGGATTCTTTAGCTGCTTTAAAGTTTAGTGTTACTACATTACCTAAAATAGAAGCATAATTTAATAATGCATTACCTAAATCTTCTAAAATATCAAAAACATTACCAGTTACAACCCCTATTTGAGCCATTAATTTAGCAAACTTGTTTTGACCTTCTTCTGAATTAGTAAAAGCTTTGCTTACAGAAGCTACAGCTAAGGCAAAAGCCCCTATACCAGTTGCAATAAGTACACCTTTTAAGGTTTTCAAGGCTTTTATACTACCCTGAACCATGTTTACAACACCTTTAAAGTTACTTATAAGGCCACCAGACAAATTATCAATCTGTTCTAATGATTCAGTTGACTGTTGTTCTAGATCTTCAAGCTTTTCAGCAGTAACTTGTATAGCTTCATTAGCATCTTGATTATCAACTTGTATATCTATTATATATTTACCTTTTTTCATTTCTTAGATTCCCATTTTGCAAGTTTTTGAGCTATATGTAAGCCTTTTTTCCAATTACTAGGCAGGTAATACTTGCCTTGAGCTGTTTGGATTCTTGGTGTTTCTCCATTTACTACTTGTAAAAGCTCTATAATGTTCTTTAACATACTCATATAATACTTAATTGACTGCTTTTTAACTTTTTTTGATATTCTTTTTGATCTTCTCCTGGAATCCAAGCATTCTCCCTCCACCATGAAGTAATTATATACTTAGTTCCTTCTAAAACTTCCATGCCACTATGCATCATGTATTCATTTGGATGGCCATTCTGTAAATTATTCCAAACTATAGCTTTACAAGCTTCAGGTATTATACTTTTGTTTAGATGTTTAAAGTTTGTTGATCCACCTTTGAAGTTATCATTAAGATATAGCATAAAAGTATAAGTTCTATTGCCACTTGATAAACAATTTTTATCATAATCAGTGTTAGTGAAATAATCTACATGATCTCTAAAGTATTGACCTACTTCATACCTTTGTCCTTGTAAAGATTCCCCTTTATTTAAGCTTACACCTAAATATTTAGCTATTTTTTTATGTAAAGATTGAATTGTAGGATCATTTGCTATTAAATTAGCTGTATAAGAGGTCCTTTCTTTGCTAATTACATTGTTTTCTAGGCCTCTTCCTACTACCATTGACTTTTCAGCATACTGATCTATCATTTTAATTAAATAAGTAGCTTCTGAAGGGTTTATAAAATCTTTTATTTCTTTCATTATGGGCAGTTTGGTTGATATGGTCCTGCAAGTGTTGTACCATTCCAATACCAATAGTTTTGACCTGGTACATCTGTTACATATTGAGGGGTAGATAGTAAAGCTGAACAGTCAGTATTAGAATATATTTGTGATGCACTTTGAATAGTTGATGCATCAAGATTCATAACTCTTGTTTGTGTTTGACTACATAAATCTAAAGCTGATATTGCACTTTTGTACAAAGTAACTTGAAAACAAGTTTGTGCAGGTGGTGGAGGTGGTGGTGGAGGTGGTGGTCCTTGATTATTACAATCAATACAATTAGCCCCTGCTGTTGTTTCACTTGTAAAGAAATTGAAATTAGAACTATTTAATTCTACAGGATTTACACCTTGATGGTTACTATCCCATCTATAACATTCAAATGAACCTACCTCACTTATAACCCACCAAGTGCTTATTTGTTGATAACTATACACATCTATGATTAAACCAGTAGGGTCATCACAAGATATAAATCTTGCATAGTAAATTGTTGCTGGAGGTTGTACTGGTGGTACTACTGGAACTATACAATTATTCCCTCCATCTGGGCAGACTTTCCCTACTTGATTGACAATACTACTTGTAGTACCTACAACCTGGTATCTAGTACCAGCAACAGTAACTGTATCATTTAATGCTATTGTAATATCATTAGCTTGTTGTAAAGAAGTATAACCAGTGGTTGAATCACTACATCTTTGTAAAGAATATACTGGACCTGTCAAACTTGGGCATCCACTTGCCCCTAAATCTGTTACTGTTCCTACATTTGCATATCCCCCTCCTGTTACCCCTACAGAAACTACTGTATAAGGCATACCACATGAATCTGCTACTCTATCTCCTACATTTAGACTAATATCAGTTATAGATTGACCAGTTCTATAACTTCCTTGTAAAGTGTAACATTGTTGTAGTTCATAAAAAGTAGGACAAGCTGTGGCTGAACTTGGAACTACTGTACCTACTGATGAGCCACTTGTTGTAGTACCTACCACCCTATATAATGGTCCTGATGTACTGCCACTATGAACCATGTCATTTGTACTTAATGCTATTTGATCAGTTGTTTGTCCTGATATATAACTTGTATTATTTGTAGCACATTGTTCTAATTGATAATATTGAACAGTTGTACATGGGGTACCAGGACATCCTAAAACATTTAAATCTGTAACTTGTCCTATTGGATTTGAATATGTAGTGGTGTCTGTAGTAGTACCTGTAACTGTATAACATCTACCTGTATTATTGTCTTGAACTCTTGATGCATTTGCTGGATTACCACTAGCTGTCAAATTTGGTATGTCTGTTGTAGTTGTTACTGTTCTAACTGTAGATGCTGTTTGACAATCTCTAAGTAAATAGTAAACAGGTAAAACTGTACATGAACATGAACTTAAAGCATCCAAATCTATTGAACCTGATGTGTTAGTTGTGTTTTGAATATTATAACAAGTGCTATTGTAAGTAAGTTGAGTATTATTTAAGTTACTACAATTACTAAAACCATAATGTTGTATTGATCCATCTGTGCAACTATTTAGGGAATAATAGTAAGTAGTACAGCTTCCAGTTGGTAAGGTTGCTATATCTACCCCAATAGATCCTGCAGTAGTGGTTGGACTAACTACATAAGTTTGATTCTGATAAATAAATGTACCAGTTAATGAAGCATTTGCACTCCAACCTATAACTGCTGTACCACTACAACAAGGGTTTAACTGATAATAATTAGTGGTTGTATTACCACTACAAGTTAACTGGGCTGGGGTTGGTGATGTTACATTACCTACTGATGTTACACTTGATAAAGCATTAGTAGTTCTAATAACATATTTAACATTAGATGAATCAAAAACTTGTTGAGTTACAGCCACCCCTGTTAATGTACTTGTATCTTGACCTGTTCTAAGATTTGTTTCCCCATCACTACATCTAGTTATTCCATAATAATAAGTGGTTGGAGTAGTAGGGGTTGAAGGACAATTTGTTAAGCCAGTAGCTGTTATTGCTTTTGCTGTGAATGTATTAGGCACATTGTTACCTGTAACCTTATAAGTGTTTCCTGAGCTATCTTCTACTCTTTGATTTACTGCTAAATTTAATGTAGCTAATGTAGTAGTAGATTCAAAAGTAGCATTTGGTGTTGCACATTCA
>MDSZ01085402.1_pt1 | contig 13717 bp, 10 predicted proteins | sample 811201 | NCBI WGS metagenome assembly MDSZ01 (sample SAMN05326647, study PRJNA326480) | marine metagenome | isolation source: seawater | place: Indian Ocean: North | collected 2010
AGCGCCGTCGCGGCTGCATCAACTAGTAGGTGGTGGACCTCAATCTCTGGATAGTCTCGTTGTACCTCTTCGAAAACTTCATTCCAAAGCACGCTGGACATAAGGACATTGCTTTTATGGATATTGTGTAGTTTGCCTCTTCTTGACGCAGCCTGTTCAAACCCGACTCGAACAATGCGCTCTATTTGCTGTTCATCGTAAGCGAGCGTCTCGTGCACGTAGCGCAGCCCCTTACTGTTAGTTCCCCGATCTTTTTCGCCAAAGTAGAGCCCGCCAACTAACTCGCGAATGAGCAAGATATCTACTCCATCTTTGATAATTTCTGGTTTTAGGGGCGAGAAGTGCGCCATATCTTTCGATAAGTATATTGGTCTGAAATTGGCAAAAGTTTCGAAACGTGCACGCAAGGGTAGGATTGCTCCCCGCTCTGCCTGCTCCTCCACTGGAATCGCTTTGGATGCTTCAAAGCTAAGACCCACTGGCCCCTTTAAAATAGCGTCAGCATTATCGCAGACAGTTTTAGTCTCATCTGGGAAGGCCTTTCCATGATCGAAGTAGGCTTGAGCGCCAAACGGCGCATGGTCGAGTTCGAAGGCCACGTCCCGATGCTGTTCGAGCACTCCAAAGACGCGAATCGCCTGACGCATAATTTCGGGCCCGATAGCGTCACCCTCTAGAATGGCCACTTTGTAAGCGTTAGTCATAAGTTGCTCCAGCGATCAAATCTTTACGGCGCGACATCGTATCACAGCAGCTTTTAGCTAACGCCAAGCGTCTTTGCCTCTCGTCGAAAACTGAGGGCAAGCCTAGCGATGAGGCCCGATAACAAGAGGTTCAAGTTGCGGCGTTTGATAGAGGCAATAATTCTCTCGAGCTCGAAACCACGTGCTTCTGTCCTCCTCGATCCAGCTGCACAGCGAGTCTATTGAGGCATGGGGGTTGTCCACCCATTCACGGAAGCGTGAACCTCCTGTAATGACGTCGATGGGTAATCGGTTGCGTTCGTATTCATACTCGTGAGACCGCCAAATACTCGAATCAAGTTGTCCTTGAATCGAACGTAAGGCGATCGCCATGAGCGTGTAAGGTAAGTGTCCCTCCGGCCTGTAGCCAGGATGTTCAGTGTGAAACTGTATTCCTGCGCAGAGTTTTCCTGCATGCTTGTGAAAAGTGGGCTCGAAAAAGCATGGTCGGAGCAGTGTGCCGCCCAGCGCAAACCCGCCATCGGCCCTGAGCGTTTGCACTAATCCTTCGACATCCAGCCAAGGCGCACCCACTAACTCTAGCGGTGTCGTCGTTCCTCTTCCCTCGGACAAAATGGTCCCCTCAAGGAGTACGGTGCCCGGGAAGTGTCGTGTCATATTAACGTTCGATGCGTTCGGGCTAGGGTTCACCCAAGGCTGACTCAGCGGCCAAGCGCTCTGTCGCCAAGATGCCAGCTCGTAACCCTCCATTTTTTTGATGGTGAGCGAAGCGCCAATATTGAAAGTTTCGTTGAGCCAACCTGCGAGTTCCCCCAATGTGAGTCCGTGCGCCATGGGTATTGCCGCCGTACCCACGAAGCTTTCCTCACCGTATTCGAGCGCGAGACCGTCAATTTGCCTGCCTGCAGGGTTTGGTCGGTCTAGTACCCAAATGGGTATTTGATATTCGCCGGAAGCTTCTAGTAGGTAGTGGAGTGTCGTTAAAAAGGTATACACCCGGCAGCCAACGTCCTGCAGATCGAAGATTATGAGGTCTACGTCTCTCAGCATGGCCTCTGTTGGACGCCGGTTTGCTCCATAAAGGCTGTACACGGGAATGTCGTATAGGGGATCGACAAAGTCCTCAGTCTCAATCATGTTGTCTTGCTTGTCCCCGCGGGCTCCGTGCTGAGGACCAAACACGCAGTGGGGGAGGGCGCCGACCGTAGCAAGGGCATCCAAGGTATGCACGAGTGAAGTCGTGACAGAGGCTGGGTGCGCGACGAGTGCGAAACGGCTGCGCTTTAGGAGCTCAAGGCTCTTCTTGCAGGATAAAACGGTATCGATGCCAAACTTAAAGGTCAAAGTCGGATCCATCTCTGAAGTGATCGCGCAGATGAAAATCAGGTGTTCTGCCGTGTGACAGTGCATAGTAGAGCATTTCTTCGCGCTGTCGAATGACAGCTGCGGCCTGTAATAGGGGATATTCCGGCCAAATCCCAGTGATTGATCTCATGCTAAAAGTGAATCGTTGGGCTGGGGGAGTTTCCTCTCGACGAGAGAAATCATGAGGTAGCCAAGACGAATCTACCTGTCTGGCAGAGCGATAATCACTAAATCGAAAGACTTGCCAATCGCCTGAAGGGCTGAAATTAAATTCCGTGTAGCCTCGCTCGGAGCCATTTGCCAAGAAAAATTCAAAGCAAGTGTCTTCCCAGAGCCCTGTAACTCGGGACCTGATTTTGGTTTTGCCTTGGAACGCGCCCTCTCCAGAGAGGCCAAACGATAAAGTTAGAACTTCACCTGATCTTGCGACATCGAATTCAATTGCAGGGTTATCGTCTCTCTTCGAATAAGGCTTTAACGCAATGGGCACTTCATTGGCCTTGTCTCTTTGGGTCATGGTGTATTCTAGCCGCCAACAATAAAAGTGAGACAGATGAATGGCTACATACGACTATGATCTGTTTGTGATAGGGGTTGGTTCCGGCGGTGTGCGAGCGGCGAGAATGAGTGCATCTTATGGTGCAAGGGTTGCAACCGCTGAGGCTTTGCATATGGGCGGCACCTGCGTCAACGTAGGCTGTATACCAAAGAAACTCTACGTTTACGGTGCGCACTATGCTGATGACTTCAGTGATGCGAGTGCCTATGGGTGGAATGCTTCCCTACCCAAGATGGACTGGCCGGTCCTGAAGTCAAACAAGGACACGGAAATTGCTCGCTTGAATGGAATCTACAGTGGGTTGCTGGATAAGGCCGGCGTGACTCACTTTGATGGGCGAGCAAAGCTGCTAGATGCCCACACGATCGAGATTGGTGAGACTCAAGTCACAGCTGAAAAAATTCTCGTGGCAACGGGGAGTAGGCCGTTCGTCCAGGACATACCGGGTCAAGCACTTTTGTCAACGTCGGATGATGCCTTTGCACTTGAGCAGTTACCGGGGCGAACTCTAGTCCTTGGCGGTGGCTATATTGCCGTCGAGTTCGCTGGAATATTCGCAGGCCTTGGCGTTGAAACAACCCTGGCCTATCGAGGCCCTAAGTTGCTTCGAGGGTTTGACGAGGACCTCCGTGACATGATGGGAACTTCAGTGGTCCATCGAGGGATAACACTGAGACTGAACGCTACTTTGGCTGAGGTGTCGCGAACAGAAAGGGGTGCTCTGCTTGCGACATTTGATAACGGGGACTCACTAGAAACCGACTTTATTTTAGCGGCTACTGGAAGAGTGCCCGCAAGCGATGACTTAGGGCTAGACGCCCTTGGCGTTGAGATGGCAGACAATGGTGCGATTAAGGTCGACGAGTCGTTTAGAACCAGCGTGCCAAATATCTACGCTTTAGGAGACGTGATTGATCGTTTTCAGTTGACTCCTGTAGCTATCAAAGAAGCGATGGTGTTTGCGGCCAACGCCTTCGGCGGTGGCAGTCAGTCGATGAACTATGACTTAATCGCGACAGCAGTGTTTTGTCAGCCCAATATCGGGGTAGTGGGCTTGACTGAGCAGCAGGCGATTGAAATGGGACATGATGTGATTATATTTAAGTCAACGTTTAGGCCGCTCAAGCACACGCTAACAGGTCGAGATGAGCAAAGTCTGATGAAGTTAGTGGTGGATTCGGCAAGTGATCGAGTTCTCGGCATCCACATGATGGGAGCGGAGGCTGGAGAGATTATTCAGGGTTTTGCTGCTGCAATGACTGCGGGAATCACCAAAGCACAGCTCGACCAAACCGTTGGAATCCATCCCACAGCTGCGGAGGAGTTTGTCACCATGCGTGAGCCAGCAGCTTGATCGATCTCAAGTGAAGCAAATGGTTAGGATGGGGGTTGATGGGTGTCGAGGGGGATGGCTCGTTGCACAAACCCAAGGCAAGCGAGGTGATTTCAGTTCCGTCTCGCTCGGCGTGGCGTCAACCCTAGTCGAGGCGATTGATAGGAAGACCATCGAGCTCGTCCTAATCGATATACCCAAGGGTTTGCTCAACGATAGAGCTCGTAGGATCGAGTATTTAGCACGGCAGTTGCTAAAGGGGCAGGCGAGCACAATCTTTAATGTTCCGGTAGTCGATGCGGTGTTTGCCGACAGTTATGAGGGCGCCTCAATCATCAATCATCGAATGACCGGGAAAAAACTTTCAAAGCAGGCTTGGTACCTTTGTCCAAAAATTAAGGAACTTGATGAATTGCTGGCTAGAGAACCATCACTCAGCAACTTGATCTATGAGTCTCATCCAGAACTGGTGTTTCGCCTTATGGCGGGCACTCAGCTGCCGAAGAAGAAGGACTCCGAAGGGTTGACCGCGCGTTCGGCTCTTCTTGAGCGTGCAGGGATACCAGCAACGCAATTGGTCAGCGCTTTAATGAATCGGTATCCTCGGTCGGTTTGCTTCGCAGACGATGCGATCGACGCTCTGGTGCTACTACTGTTGGCGCATAGCCCAAGCGAGGATCTCGACAGCGAATCAGAAACAGACCGCCGAGGAACACCGATTAATTTTAAGATTCCGTTGCGAAGCGTAAGCTAGGGGCGGGTCTATTTCGGCTCGGGAGCGGCCTGTAGCGGGTTATTTGTGGCAGGTTAAATCACCAAAAAACGGATACGCCCCTGCAGGCAGTCCAGTGGGCATCGATATTCAATTAAAAATAGATCTGCTAGGGTTTTCCGCGTAAGTAAACATCATCAAGGACGCAGTTCATGACTGGGTTACAAAGTATCCTGGAGTTCTTCGACAGTTATCTCCAATCAGCGGTTTATTTCCCTTTTTTACTCCTAGGCACAGGCATATTTTTTACGCTCTACCTTGGTTTTCCTCAAATTCGATACTTCCGACACGCGTGGCGAGTGTTACGAGGCAAGCACGACAGCGGAGACGCAGAGGGTGACGCCTCGCACTTCCAAGCTTTGGCGACGGCGATTTCGGGAACGGTTGGGACTGGGAATATCGGTGGGGTGGGTTTTGCAATTTTTTTGGGCGGGCCTGCGGCACTCTTCTGGATGTGGATGACTGCGTTTTTTGGAATGACGACCAAGCTGGTAGAAGTCACGCTGAGTCATCGCTATCGCGAGAAAGATGATCAAGGCTTTATCGTTGGCGGACCGATGTTCGTGATGGAGAAAGGCCTCAACATGAAGTGGTTGGGCATCCTATTTGCCCTCGCGACCGTCATTAGTAGTTTTGGTAGCGGGAACATGCCGCAAAGCAACAACATCGCTGTGGGTCTCCAAGACACTTTCGGTATCGAGCCCTGGCTGTCTGGCCTTGTCCTCGCGTTGCTCATGGCGGTGGTAATTCTTGGTGGGGTCAAACGGATAATTAAAGTGGCAGAGCGCGTCGTACCTGTCATGGCAATGGTCTACATCATTGCTGGACTGCTGGTGGTTGCGGCGAACTACGAAAATATAGCGCCGTCTTTTGCCAGCGTGCTGTCTGATGCTTTCACGGGCTCCGCGGCAGTAGGGGGGTTCTTGGGTGCGAGTTTTGCCTATGCATTCAACAAGGGGGTAGGAAGAGGGCTCTATTCAAATGAGGCGGGTCAGGGTAGCGCTCCGATCGCACACGCGGCCGCGAAGACAAAGGACTCTGCCTCGGAGGGAATGGTGTCTCTCTTGGAGCCCTTCATCGACACCATCTTAATTTGCACGCTTACTGGGCTTGTCATTTTGTCGTCGGGCGTTTGGGTTGAAAAGCACGAGAATACATTTCAGGAGTTTGACACAGAAATATTAAGCGGAAATTGGAGTGATTCTGCGGAGGCTGACCGAATTGAATTATTCCATTACCTGAACGGCGGAACATCCAAGGTATCGAAGATGGGCGTTGATAGTCCCGTTCAGATAGCGGTGCTCGATGGGAAAATTCAGCAGTCCATTACAATTTTACACAACCGCTCCATCGCTGAAGGCGTCGAGGTGTTGGAAGATGGTTCTCCTTACACAGGGACGCTAACCGTTGATCGTGGCGCTATCCTTGAAGACGTTGATTTAAAGGGATACTCGCTGATTCACTCGGCGTCCCTGACGGCCGAAGCATTCACACGTAGTGCCATGGGTGATCTCGGTCGACCAGTAGTGGCTCTGGTGCTCCTTCTTTTCGCGTTTACAACCGCAGTTGCCTGGTCCTATTACGGAGACCGGGCGGTGGCATACTTATTTGGCACTCGTTGGCTTGTACCCTATCGGTTGACCTACGTGGTTGGTTTTTTTGTTGCGGCTATCTCAGATACTTCGCTGATTTGGCTGATTGCGGCCATTACAGTTGCCTTGATGACGATCCCTAACTTGATCGCTATTTTGTTACTGCGCGTCGAGGTCAAAGCACTGATTAATGATTATTGGAACCGAATGCAAAGCCCGAAGGATTGATAATGAGCTCAGGGTTGATTGACTCATTAAAAGGCGGGACGCATGAGTCGTTTTAGAAGGCTCGGGGCCAACCCTATCAGTTCATTAGGGGTCACTATTCATGAATTTCAGCATGAGACTGGAGCGAGCTACTTCCACTTCGAGGCAGATCATCCCGAACAAGCTTTTTTGGTAGCTTTCCGTACCCTTCCGCAAGACTCAACTGGTGTTGCCCATATTCTCGAACACACGGCGCTCTGTGGGAGCGAGAGATACCCTGTGCGAGACCCTTTCTTCACAATGCTTCGCCGTTCCCTGTCGACCTTTATGAACGCATTCACCACCAGTGACTATACGGCTTACCCATTTGCAAGCACTAATGAAAAAGACTTCGCGAATCTATTGTCGGTTTATCTGGACGCCGTGTTCTTTCCAACGTTGGACCCGCTGGATTTCGCTCAGGAAGGGCATCGAGTGGAGTTTGAAACCCCCGATGACCCCAGTAGTGCGCTTGTTTATCGCGGCGTCGTCTTCAATGAAATGAAGGGCGACATGAGTTCGAGTCGAAGTCAGGCATGGGAGCGCTTGCAGCATCATTTATACTCTAAGTCCACCTATCACTATAATAGTGGTGGTGATCCCGCCCAAATTCCATCGCTGTCCCATAGCGACCTGCTTGATTTCTACAAACATCATTATCATCCCAGCAATGCCATGTTCATGACTTGGGGCCGCATGGATCCTATTCAGATGATGGACAAATTTGAATCGTTGGCATTGAGTCGATTTGAGCCCTCTGCTGAGAGGGTCGAGGCTGGTGATGAACCACGCTGGAAAGCGCCGAAGTCGGTATCGGATGTTATTAGTGGTGAGCAGACCGATGACGGGACTCCTGCCGGACAGCTTTATTGCGCGTGGTTGCTGGGGCCGTCAACGGACCTAGACGCCGTTCTAATTGCTCAGTTGGCGATAGATTTGCTGCTAGATTCGAGCGCTGCACCACTGCGAAAAGTGTTGGACCAATCTGATTTGGGCCGTGGAACTTCTCCTCTGTCCGGTCTCGAGGATAGCAATCGTCAGATGAGTTTTATTTGCGGGCTCGAGATGGCGGACGAAACGAGGCTCGAATCATTCGAATGCCTCGTGATTGAATGCCTATCCTCGGTTGCGCGTGATGGTATCTCAGTTGACCGAGTTGAGTCCGCGCTTCATCAGCTAGAGCTCTCGCAGCGAGAATTAGGGGGTGATGGGATGCCATACGGCTTGCAGATGATGTTTAGTGGTTTGTCTGCAGTGGTGCATCGAGGAGACCCCATTGGTTTGTTGGATTTTGATCGCGCGCTAAGAAGCTTGCGAGAAGCACTGGGCGAAAAAGGGCCTCGTTTAATAGGTGACTGGGTTCAAAAAGAATTGATCGATAATCCTCACCGACTTCGGCTCGCGCTCGGAGTGGATGAGGATTTTGTGAAGACTCAGGATGTTGCCGAGCGGAACAAGCTGGTAGAACTGCGTGAGGCGATGACTGCGGATGATGTCTCAAAGATTCTCACGCAGACCATTGCGCTGAACGAGCGACAGAACATGACGGAAGACTTGTCATGTCTGCCAAAGGTTGGATTGAGTGATGTTCCGACCGATAAGTTTTACCCGCGACCAGCCATTAGTGGTGCTTTGACTGGGTATGGGACAGGCTGCAATGGGCTTGTCTATCAGCAGTTGCTTGTACCTTTATCTGCGTCAGATCAACGCATTTGGGAAGTTTTGCCTCTTCTTACACAACTTTGGGGTGAGCTCGGGGTTGGGTCTATGGATTACTTGGCGAGCCAGGAGCATCAGCTGGCCACGTGCGGCGGAATATCTGCCTATAGTGTAATGCGATCCGTTCAAGACAGCGGCCAAGCCATGGGCTACGCCGTATTGAGTACCCGAGGGCTGGCTCGAAATATAGATGCGATGTCCAAATTATTGTTGGAAACGTTCGATCGGTTGCGGCTCGATGAGTGGTCTCGGATATCACAGATTCTTGGGCAAATTCGTTCACGTAAGGTACTGGGTGTCGTGCAGAATGCGCACAGTCTTGCTCTGCTGGCGGCTTCCGGAGCTTGGTCCAGGTTATCCTCTATGAATCATCAGTTGTCCGGCTTCGGTAGTCTCGCCCAGTACGATGATTGGTGCCGCAGGGTTGAGCATGGAGATGTCGCTCAACTTCATGACTCATTGACGCTCCTGCATAGCCAGCTCACTAGCTCGAGACGCAGTGCCCTAGTAATCGCTGACCCCAGTGAATTGAGATACGCGTTGTCCAGCTTGACAGAGGCTTATCCAACTTGGGCAGAAATGGCGATGCCAATCTTTCAGGTTAAGGAGGAACTTTTGCCAAAGGCACAGGCTTTTTTTGTGTCCACACAGGCTAATTTCGCCGCTGCCTGCATTCCCTGTGTAAGAGAGAAGCACCCTGATTCTGCCCCGCTCACGATACTTGCTCGTTTACTATCTCAGCAGTATTTACACCCCGTACTGCGCGAGCAAGGGGGGGCCTATGGTGGAGGCGCAACATATGATCAGACGACCGGATTATTCCGGTTCTATTCGTTCAGAGATCCTGAGCTTAATAGGACACTAGATGTATTTCGGTCCGCTGGGAGTTGGTTCCATGACCACCCGGTCACCTCGCACGAGGTTGAGGAGGCTGTGCTTGGAGTTGTTAGTGGGATAGATGCTCCTGGGTCACCGGCAGGAGAAGCCAGGACTGCTTATCATCAGATGCTTCAAGGGCGTACTGAAGAGACCCGACGCGCATTTCGGCGAGCCATATTAGAAGTAACTCCCGATCAAGTGATGCAGGCAGCCGCTACCTATCTCGATAAGGACCCTTCTGTGGCTGTAGTTACGTCGATGCAAAACGAGGACTTGCTGTCTAGCGAATTTGTTGGTCGAAACCTGAGCCCTCAGTGAGTCGAGTGTGAGAGGGGTGACCGAAAAAAACAATACGGTGTAGTGGACTCGGCTTTTCGCCTAAGGCCGTGCTGGACGGACATGATTCAAAGAGGAGGATATTCGGGATGGGACAAATAACTTCGCTTGTAAGCCCGGATGGACATTCGTTCGAGATATATGATGCTCATCCCAAGGGAACTAAGACCGGGGTGGTTGTAGTGATCCAGGAAATTTTTGGCGTCAATGCACATATTCGAGAGGTCGTAGACGGATATGCTCGGGAAGGTTATCGAGCGATTGCGCCTGCACTATTTGACCGTATCGAGCCGGGCATAGAGCTTGGTTACGCGGGTTCGGACATGATGCGTGGCGTGGAAATAGCAAAAGGTAAACTCAATCCGGTTAAAGCTCTGATGGATATAGAGGCTACAGTGGATTCGGTGCGAGAAAGTGGTCCTGTTGGCGTAGTCGGGTATTGCTTTGGCGGTTTAATGGCTTTTCTGTCGGCATGTGAGGTGGCGAATCTTGCTTGTGCAGTTAGCTATTACGGTGGTGGTATTGTTGATCAATTAGGTAAGTCCCCTAAGGTCCCAGTGCAGTTTCATTTTGCTGAGCAAGACGCCCACATTCCAATGAGCGATGTAAATCGAATTCGCGAGGCATTCCCTCAGTGCACACTCTACACTTACGATGCGGATCATGGTTTTAACTGTGATCATCGAGCAAGCTTCGATGAGAATGCTGCCGCAGTTGCAAAAGACAGATCGCTACAATTTTTTGCGGAACACCTTGCTTAGCCCTGCTAGCTGTCAATGCCGCTAAAGAAATCCTTTGGTGCTCGCGGCGTGTGTAAAGTTGGATGAACCGAGGAGGTCAAAAAAAATCCCGGTTGAGCCATCAAAAGCAGTTTCACATTAGACGTTTTAGGCAGAAAAAATGAATCCAGAGTTCGACTTGTACTTTTGGCCAACCCCAAATGGTTACAAGGTGGCGATCATGCTCGAAGAGCTTGAAGCCAAATATCAACTGGTGCCAATCAATATAACTAAGGGCGAGCAACATCAGGAGCAGTTCCGACGAATTTCACCGAACCACAAGATACCTGCGTTAACACATTTTCGAGAAGGAGAGCACGCTCCTGTTCATCTATTCGAGTCTGGTGCAATCCTTCTGTATCTGGGAGATTGGGCTAAGAAACTGTTACCAGTTGACCCCAAGGACTATCGAGATTGTCTTATGTGGCTCATGTGGCAGATGGCCAGTTTGGGTCCCATGGCCGGGCAAGCTCACCATTTTCTCAGGTATGCTCCAGAGGACGTGCCTTACGCGAAGAAAAGATATCTGAACGAATGTCAGCGGCTTTACGGAGTACTAGAAAATCGGCTCGGAGAGTCTAAGTTTGTGGCTGGCGAATACAGTATTGCAGATATAGCGATTTTGGCTTGGGTTTACCGACACGAGCGTCACGAAATTGATTTGGCTAAATTCCCAGGTGTTAGCGCCTGGTATCAGAGTTTGCTGGAAAGACCTAGTGTTCGGAAGGGGTTCGCTTTGGGCGATGAGTTGATAGAACAAGGTAACTTTACCAGCTCATCTGGAAGGTCTTCTCTTTTTGGGTGGGAACCCGCGGAGTCTTAAATCTAGGTTGCTTGGAGTATGGTTTCGGGTTTACGGATAGGAGTACAGATCAATCTACCGTAGCACGGGTCGCCGATGGGGTTGACACGCCAAAATTTGTTAGCAAATCAAGGCATTTCTTGCCTTGACAAAAAGGAGCACGTTATCCATTCTTCGTCAACGTTCGGCGACGGTGACCTTCATTCACGGGGGAGGGGTGAGCGCTGGACTCTTTTAATCAAAGAGCAACCATCTGAAATAGGTAAAATCATGAAACTAATCCAATCCGGATCGGGGCTGATTTCGGCACTGATGGCGCTGGTCTTCGCCTTATTTGGCGTGACAGCTAGTGCCCAATCTCTCAACGAGGTTCTCGAAGTTCGTTCAGCTACTACTCAACAGGGCGCTGCATCACAGCTCCGTATCGACGAGGTAAAAGACCAGACGAGTGATTTGCTCACGCAATACAAGCAAGTGATGAAAGTCGTCGATGGTCTTAAAGTCTATAACCTCCAACAAGAGCGTTTGATCCGAAATCAGGAACAAGAGTTAGCGGAATTAGAAAACTCAATTGATAACGTGACGGTAATTGAACGTCAGATGGGCCCACTGATTGAGAGAATGATTTCGAATTTAGGCAAGTTCGTCTCCATGGATATTCCATTTCTGATTAAGGAACGCGAGGAGAGAATCGTATTCTTAGAAGAAACTTTGGATAGGGCAGATGTGAGTGTTGCGGAAAAGTTCAGCCAAGTTCTTCAGGCCTACCAGGTGGAGAATCAGTACGGATCTACGATTGAGGCATATACAGACGTGATCGAACTGGAAGGGGCTCAGCGACAGGTAGATTTGTTGAAGTGGGGACGAGTTGCTTTGGTATTCCAGACTCCAGACGCTGAGATGACAGGTGTATGGGACAACGAATCAAGAGGCTGGGTGATTCTAGATGACGAGTATACCAATGGCGTTCGCGATGCTTTAAGAATCGCTCGTAAAACGCAAACGGCAGATTTAGTCAAGTTGCCTGTAAGAGCAGCGGGGGAGTAACCATGAAGAAGGTATGGATTTTAGCAGCCGCTTTTGCGGTATCTATGGTTGGTACGGTACAGGCTGAAGAAGAGATTCAAGCTAAGTCCCTGGCTGAATTGTTACAGCTAGTCAAGGATGGAAAGGTTGTCAATCAACGCGTAAATGAGCAGCGTGAACGCGAGTTTGTTGCTGGTAAGAATCGTCAGCAGCAGGCTTTACGCGATGCGGAACGCGAGCAAGCAAATGAAGAGGCCAGGTCTGAGCGCCTCGAAGCACAATTCGAGAGGAATGAGCAGGACATTGCTGCTAAACAAGAAATTTTAGCCAAACGATTGGGCTCTCTTAGGGAACTTTTTGGCGTTCTCCAGCAAGTTTCAGGTGACACTCAAGGGGTTCTGGAAGGTTCTATCGTTAGCGCTGAACTGCCAGGTAGAGGGGAGTGGTTAGGAGAATTTGCTCAATCAATGGGCAAGAGCTCAAAGCTTGCAACTATCGAAGAGATCGAGCGCCTTTGGTACGAGCTTCAGCGTGAAATGACGGAATCGTCGAAAGTTTCGAAGTTTTCAGCCGAAGTCATCAAGCTAGGTGGCGAAAAAGTTACCCAAGAGGTAATCCGAGTAGGCTCATTTAACCTGATCAGTGAAGGTGAGTACGTAGCATACGATATAGAGAATCAGGTGATTAAAGAGCTCCCAAAGCAGCCTGAGACGCGATTTGTTGACTCCGCTGAGGAACTAGGGTCAGCCTCGAGTGGGTTTGTTCCCTTCGCGTTGGATCCAACTCGTGGACAGCTCTTGGCACTCCAGATTCAGGTGCCCACGATCGAAGAAAGAATACACCAGGGCGGTGCACCGGGCTACGTTATCATTACGCTTGGTATTATCGCTGTGATCATCGCGGTGGCGAAGTTTATCGGGTTGACTTTAACTGGGATGAAGGTAGCTTCTCAGGCGAAGAGCGCAGGCAGTCCAGATGGTAGCAACCCACTTGGGCGGATTATTAATGTGTATCGTGAAAATGAGGGCGTTGATTCCGAGACGCTGCAATTGAAAATTGATGAGGCGATTTTGAAAGAACAGCCAAGCATCAACAGATTCATTGGGTTCATCAAAATTATTTCGATGGTCGCTCCGCTTCTCGGATTACTCGGCACTGTTATTGGTATGATCGTGACCTTCCAGGCTATTACGCTCTTTGGAACAGGCGATCCTAAGACGATGGCGGGCGGTATTTCGCAAGCGCTGATCACAACCGTGTTGGGTCTAACGGTTGCAATACCGACGGTATTGTTGCACTACTTTGTGAATAGTCGGGCCCAAGGGATCATGCAGATTCTGAACGAGCAAAGCGGAGGTTTAATCGCTGAGCATGCTGAAAACGCCGGCAAGTAGTTATAGGGCTCAAAATGATTGAAGAAATAATCATTGCCATACGCACGTTCATGGAGGCGGGCGGTGATGTCCTCTATCTCATCGCCGCGACCACCTTCCTCATGTGGGCAATCATTTTTGAACGTTTTATGTTTATGTCAGGCGAGCACAAGCGTGACGTAGTTGATGCTCTGAACTACTGGGAAGGTCGGTCTGAGAGAAGCTCATGGAA
>MDSZ01244981.1_pt1 | contig 13716 bp, 12 predicted proteins | sample 811201 | NCBI WGS metagenome assembly MDSZ01 (sample SAMN05326647, study PRJNA326480) | marine metagenome | isolation source: seawater | place: Indian Ocean: North | collected 2010
CGGGCGGATCAGGCGTCGTCAGCACATGCGCGCACGCCGCGCCGACCGTCTCGATATGCGCGGCCAGGGTCAAAGCGCCCTTGCCGCCTCCAGCACTTCGGCCGCGTGGCCCTTCACCTTCACCTTGCGCCAGATCCGCTGCACCTTTCCTTGGGCGCCGAACAGGAAGGTCGCTCGCTCGATCCCCATATAGGTGCGGCCATACAGGGATTTTTCGACCCAGGTGCCGAACGCCGCGCAGGCGTCGCCCGGTTCGTCCGAGGCCAATATGACGCTCAGCCCATATTTTTCGGAAAATTTCTTAAGCTTGGCCGGCTTGTCGCGGGAAATGCCGATCACCGGCACGCCGGCGGCGGCATATTCATCCGCAAGCGCGGTGAAGTCCTTTGCCTCATTGGTGCATCCGGGCGTATCGGCCTTGGGATAGAAATACACCACCAGCGGCTTGCCGCTATAATGGTCCAGCGCGAACTCCACGCCCTCCATATCCATCAGCGTCACTGCGGGAATGGCGTCTCCTGGCTCCAGCATCATGCGTCCTCCTGATAGGGCGCGGCGATCGCCGCCCATGTGTCGCCCACGCATTGCCGCGCCTTGGCATAGCTTGCAAGCAGCGCATTCCAATCCGCCTGGCCGCAGGCGCGCGCCACCAGCGACCGCGTCGCTTCGGGCGGCTCGGTCGATCCAGGCGACACCAATCGCGACACGACGAGATAACGGGTGATAAGGTCATGCGCCTCGATCAGCGCAGCGGGCAGATGCCCCGCCTCCACCAATTGCGACAGCGCAACCGACAGGTCGGGATCGAACGCCATGCCGTGGCGAAACTGGCTGATATGGATCAGAAATTCCAGGTCGATAAGGCCGCCGGGTACCAGCTTGACGTCCATGTCGCTGGCGGGCGGCTTGTGGCGGGCGATGTCTCCGCGCATCTTGACCGCCTGCCGCGTCAGTTCCTCCGTGTCGCGCGGCCGCTCCAGCGTCTCCTTGAGCACTGCGTCCAGCGCCGCGCGCGCCTGCGCCGAACCAAAGACCGGCCGCGCCCGCGTGAGCGCCAGATGCTCCCAGGTCCAGGCTTCCTCGCGCTGATAGCGGGCGAAACTGTCCAGGCTGACCGCCAGCAGCCCCTGCGCGCCCGATGGCCGCAGCCGCGTATCAACTTCGTAAAGTGGCCCCGACGCTGTGTGCACCGACAGCGCGTTCGTGATCCGCTGCCCCAACCGGTTGAAATATTGCGTCGCGCCCAAAGGCTTGGGACCATCGGATTCGGCCAGGAAATCCCCCGTGAACAGATAGACCAAGTCCAGGTCCGACGCATGGGTCAGTACCCCTCCGCCCAGCCGGCCCAGCGCCAGAATCAGCATCTCTCCGCCCGGAACCTTGCCATGGGCCGCCTCGAACTCTGCGACCGTCGCCGCGCTGAGCGCCTCGATCGCCGCCAGCGCGACGCGGCCATAGCCCCTGCCCACCGCCATCGGGTCGCCGCCCCGGATGATCTGCACGCCCAGTGCGAAACGGCGATCGCCCACGCGCTGCCGCACCCGGTCGAGCAGCATCTGATAATCCTCGCCCGGCTCCAGCGCAGAAAATTGCGCTGCCATCTGCGGCACGGATGGCGGCGGATCGAACGCGCTGGCGTCGATCAGCCCGTCCAGCAACTCCGCTCGTCGTCCCAGCGCGTCGGCCAGCGTCGGCGCATGGCTCAACACCTCCGCCAGCAATTCCACCAGCGCCGGGCGCGCCGCCAGCAGCTTGAAGAAATTGATCGCGCTCGGCAGGCGACCGATCATGTCGTCCAGCCGGTTGAGCGCGCGGGTCGGGTCGGGCGCCTGCGCCAGCGCGCGCATCAGCCCCGGCAGCAACTGCTCCAGCGCCTCGCGAGAGGCCGCGCTGCGCAATGCCCGCACCGCGCCGCCGCGCCAGCGACCGATCCGCGCGAGCGGCGTGTCGGGATCGGCGAAACCCATGTCGGTCAGCTGCGCCTTCAGCTTGTCTCCGTCCTGCGACATGGACGCGTCGTCGCTGTCCGGGCTCAGCCGGTCATAATTGCGCCCGACCCATTCCACCTGCGGCCGCAGCAACTCCAGCAGCGCCGCGCCATCCTCCAGCCCGTGCAGCCGTGCGACATTATCGACCCCGGCCATCGTCGGCGGCAATTCATGCGTCTGGCGGTCCTCCACCATCTGCAACCGGTGCTCGATCGTGCGCAGCAGGACATAGGCTTCGTCCAGCCGCGTCGCGACCTCCGGCTCGATCACCCCGGCCTCGGCCAGCGCACGCAGCGCCTCGCGGCTATTGCCCGAACGCAGCGACGGGTCGCGCCCGCCATGGATCAGCTGATGCACCTGCGCGAAAAACTCGACTTCGCGTATGCCGCCGCGCCCGCGCTTCAAGTCATAGCCCGGCCCGAAGGCCTGCCCCTGCGCATAATGGTCGCGGATGCGGCGGGAGATATCGACGATGGCGTCGATCGCGCCGAAGTCCAGGCTGCGGCGCCAGACGAACGGGCGGATCTGGCGCAGAAAGTCCTCCCCCAGCGCCCTGTCCCCGGCCGCTGCCCGCGCGCGGATGAAGGCGGCCTGCTCCCATCCCAGGGCCGTCGATTCATAATAGCCGATCGCCGCGTCCACCGGCAGCGCGATCGGCGTCGCCTCGGGCGATGGGCGCAAGCGCAGATCGACGCGAAAGACGTAGCCATCGCCGTCCCGCGCATTGAGCAATTCGCTGACCCGTCGGCCGATCCGCACCGCGGCGTCCGCCACATCCTCCCGCGCGCCATGCGGCAGGTTGGCGGGGTCGTAGAGCAAGATTGGATCGATATCGGATGAATAATTGAGTTCTCGGCTGCCATGCTTGCCCAGCGCAAGCACGACGAAGCCCTTATGGTCGGCATCGGGATAGCGTTCCTGCATCGCCGCCGCGATGGCTTCCTCCAGCGCTTGATCGGCAAAATCCGACAGCGTGCGTGTCACCCGATCCAGGTCCCACGCGCCAGACAGGTCCGCGCCCGCCACCGCGAGCGCGATCGCCCCGCGCCGCCGCCGCAGGGATCGCGCGACTCCGTCCTGCGGATCGGCGGCGGCATGGGCAGCCGCCAGAGCCCCGTCCATATCCCCTTGCGCCATCTGCGCCACCACGGTGGGATAGCGCTCCATCGCCCGCGCCAGAAATGGCGAATGCGCGCGGATACGCGCCTCGATTTGTGGCCAGTTCGACACCATCTTCTCCTTATCGGGCCGGGCTATCGCGCGCAAAGGCGATGAATTCCAGAAACTTTTGCGCGCCTCGCCCGTTTCCCCCCCATGGAGATGCAGCGCAAAATGACTGGCCAACCAGCGTTGGGGCGAGACGGCGAACTTGGCCGTATTGTCACCGTTGGCCTTCCCGCGCCCTATGAAGGGGTAGGAAAAGCGCTGCGTTCCACATACGCGCCGCCTCGCGATGGCTTGCCCGACGATATGATGGATTTGCTTGGAAAACTTGATCGACATTAAGATTAAGTTTTTGTTCACGGGTAGGGGCGTATGATGGCGTGACGTTCGGGCATTAGGACCGGAGTAATGTCGCCATGATGTATCGCAGTTTCGCCATCGCGACCCTAGTTGCTGCACCCGTGATCGTCATGGCCGTGCAGAACTTCTTGCCTGCCCCGCCATCGGGCGTGCAGGACCAGCCGCCCGCAACACCCGCCACGCCCGCCCCTGCGCCGCTCGTCGCGCCCAATGCAGCGCCAGCGGTTCCAGCACCCTCCCCGCCTTCCGCAGCCTTTGCGCCTCCTATGCCCGCAGCGGGCGAGCCGCTTCCCGGCGCGGGGCAGCCCATGCTCTCGCCGGGCCAGGGATTGCCCCAACCGCCCCCTTCGACCAATGGCGGAGCCAACCCCTATTCCACCCCGCAGCAGGCCCCACCGGGATCGCCGAACGCCGAATTTTGACGCGACGATCCGCCACTTGGCAGCTGTTGGGGCAAGCCGCCGCTTCCCCTCAGATCGAACCGCCAAATGTGTCGCATTGCGCCGGGTCGCCTGTATCCAACCCCTTGCGCAGCCACTCCATTCGCTGCGCGCTCGACCCATGCGTGAAGCTTTCGGGCACCGGCCGCCGCCCGGCCGCTTTCTGCAACGTGTCGTCGCCGATCGCCTCAGCCGCGCGCAAACCTTCCTCCAGATCGCCGGGCTCCATCAGATTATCGTCACGCGCTGCCCATACGCCGGCATAGCAGTCGGCCTGCAATTCCATCTTCACCTGCAAGGCGTTGCCCTGCGCCTCCGATGCGCGCTGCTGCGCCTTGCGGATGCGGTCGGCCTCGCCGGTGATGGTCTGGATATGGTGGCCCACTTCATGCGCGATGATGTAGCCGATCGGAAAATCGCCGGGCGCGTTGAACCGCGTTTCCATCTCGCGGAAGAAATCAGTGTCGAGGTAGATGCGTTGGTCGGCCGGGCAGTAGAACGGCCCCATGGCCGACATTGCTGCGCCGCAACCCGACTGCCCGTTCTGGCTGTAGAAGACGAGCGTGGGCGACGGATAATTCTGCCCCTGCGCCCGGAAAATCTCGGTCCAGCGGCGCTCGGTTGATCCCAGCACCTTGAGCGAGGTGCGCTGCACGTCGGTCAACTCTGCGTTCGACGGCCGCTCCGTCTGGACTGGCTGGCCACCGCCACCGCCACCCAGCAGGCTGAGCGGATTCATCCCCATGACGACCATGATCACCAGCACCACCACGATGCCGCCGCATCCGAACCGGCTGCCGATCAGCGGCAGCAGCATGCCCAGCCCGCCGCCGCCAAATCCACCGCCGCCGCGCCCGTCCTGCACCTCGAAATGGCTGCTTTCCTGTTCGTCGTCCAGCCGCATCGCGTCCTCCCTGTTGCCCGCGCCGTTCCTACGCGATTCATCGTGGCGCGAAAACCGCCGGTAATCGGGAAGGTTGCGCCAACGGCCTGCCTTCTTGCGAGACATTGAGTTGGAACGCGCGCGACAATGCCTATATTGCACTGCGACATGGCAGACATTGAACCTACGGCTTCGCAGCACCGTCCGCACCGGCGCGCGCGCACCTCACTCTCGCTTCCCCGCGAAGTCGCGCTGTTGCTTCAAGGCGGCGGCGCGCTTGGCTCATTCCAGTCCGGGGTATTTGAACGGCTCGACGAACTGGGCATCGACATCAGCTGGGTCGCGGGCATTTCGATCGGCGCGGTCAACGCCGCCATCATCGCGGGCAATGAGCCGCATCGCCGGCTCAGCCGCCTCAAGAAATTCTGGTACACCGTGTCGGGCGGCATACCCAATATAATCCTGCCCGAAATCGACCAGATCCGCGAAGTCGCGCATTTGGGTGCCGCCGCCACCGTCGCCAGCTTCGGCGTGCCCGGCATGTTCCGCCCGCGCCTCTGGCCGGCCACGCTGATGCCCGAAGGATCGCCCGGCGCGATCAGCTTCTATGACAGCGCGCCGCTCAAGGACATGCTCGACAGCTGTGTCGACTGGGACCTGCTCAATGACGGCCCGGTGCGCCTGTCGGTCGGCGCGGTGGATGTCGAAAGCGGCAATTTCGCCTATTGGGACACACGCGGCCCTGGCGGCAACACCCGGATCGACGCGCGGCATATCATGGCGTCTGGCGCGCTGCCGCCCGGCCTGCCGCCGATCGAGATTGACGGGCGCTGGTACTGGGACGGCGGCATCGTCTCCAACACCCCGCTGGCCCATGTCCTGACGCATCAGACCGAAGACATGCTGGTCTTCCAGGTCGATCTCTTCCCCGCCGAAGGGCCGATGCCGCGCCAGATGACCGATGTCTATTCGCGCATGAAAGACATTCAGTATAGCAGCCGCACCCGCCAGGTAACGGACCAGTATCTGCGCCTGCGCCGCGAACATGGCGCGATCGAGGCACTGCTCAAGAAGTTGCCGCCCGACCTTCAGAATTCGTCCGAGGCCCAATCCCTGCGCCAATGCCTGGACCAGGGGTCGGTCAACATCGTCCACCTCATCTACCGGTCGCGCAACTGGGAGAGCGGCGCCAAGGATTTCGAATTTTCCCGCTCGACCATGCTCGACCATTGGAGCCAGGGCCGCGATGCGGTGGAGGAAGTCATGCACAAGGGCGATCTCATCGCCCGCAACATCCTCGACGGTAAAAGCGCGACCTTCGATCTCGACGCACCCGATCATCTGAAGGAGAAAACCGCATGAGCAAGTTCCTCACGGGCAAGACGGCGCTGATCACCGGATCGACCTCCGGCATCGGCCTTGCCTATGCCAAGGCGCTGGCCGGGGAAGGCGCAAATATCGTCATCAACGGTTTCGGCGACGCGGATGCGATCGAAAAGGAACGCCAGGGCCTTGAAAGCCTCTCCGGCGCCAAGGCGCTCTATTCGGGCCATGACCTGACCAAGGTCGACCAGATCGAGGCGATGATGAAGGACGCCGCCGACGCCTTTGGCGGGGTGGATATCCTCATCAACAATGCCGGCATGCAGCATGTCGCCCCGGTCGAGGAGTTTCCGCTCGACAAATGGGACCTCATCATCGCGCTCAACCTCAACGCCGCCTTTCATACGACGCGCCTTGCCGTGCCCTATATGAAAGACAGGAAATGGGGTCGCATCATCCAGACGGCGTCCGCCCATTCGCTGGTCGCCTCCCCCTATAAAAGCGCCTATGTGACCGCCAAGCACGGCCTTGCGGGCTTCACCAAGACGGTGGCACTGGAAGTGGCGACCTTCGGCGTCACCGCCAATTGCATTTCGCCCGGCTATGTCTGGACGCCGCTGGTTGAAAACCAGATCCCCGACACGATGAAGGCGCGGAACATGACGCGCGAGCAGGTCATGAACGACGTGCTGCTGGCCGGCCAGCCGACCAAGGAATTCGTGACGGCAGAACAGGTCGCCGCCACCGCCCTCTACCTGTGCAGCGACGCCGCCGCGCAAGTCACCGGCGCCAACCTGTCCATCGACGGCGGCTGGACCGCGCAATAAGGTCAGGCGGGTCCCCGGCACAGCGCCGGGGTTCCGCTCTCCGCTTGCCGGCAGGGTAGCGCCCGGTTCGCAAAAAATCCTTCCAAAATAGGATTTTACCTGATCTACCCTTCGGGATGCCGGTCCCGGTCATTCACGCGCGCCCTGTTCCTGTTCATAGCCGCCCGCGCCGTCCTGCCCCCCCTGTCGCTTCGCGGTCGCGTTGTGGTCGCTTCGGCGTCGCCTTGTGGTCGCTTCCGCGCGAAAATTGGAAAAGCGTGTGAACTTTGCCCGATAGCGTCGCTGTCGCGTCGCCGGCGCGTCGCCTCTTCCCTCCGGCTCTGCCCTCCGCTAGCCAGACGCACATAAGACAAGGGGATTATCATGCGTTTGACGTCCAGCCTCGCCGCCCTGGCGCTAGCCTTTTCCGCCACCATCGCTCATGCCCAGGACGAACCGAAGAAAAAGGACGAGGCAGCCGAAGCCCCTGTTCCGGCCCCCAATGTTTCGGTGACCCGGCACAAGGGCGTGTTCGGCGGCAAGGCGATCAGCTATACCGCGACCACCGGGGAAACCTACCTCAAGGACAAGGATGGCAAGCCGCTCGCCGCGATCTTTGCTACCTCCTACGTTAAGGATGGCGGCGACGGGAGCCGCCCGATCACCTTCCTCTATAATGGCGGCCCCGGCTCAGGCTCGCTGTGGCTGCACATGGGCGCTTTTGGTCCCAAGCGGGTCGTCCTCCCCGACGCGCAGGATGATGGCGCGCCCCCCTATCCACTGGTCGACAATGCCGAATCCCTGCTCGACGTTACCGACCTTGTCTTCATCGATCCTGTCGGCACCGGCTTTTCTCACGCCCTTGGCGACAAGGACCCGAAGGATTATTGGGGCGTCTCCGCTGACGCCAAGTCGATTGCCCAGTTCATCCGCCTGTGGCTCAACGACAATGGCCGCTGGTCCTCGCCCAAATATATTGGCGGCGAAAGCTACGGCACGACGCGATCGGTGGCGCTCATCAATGAACTGGAAGGCACCTATAATGATGTCGCGGTCAACGGCATCATTCTGATCTCGACCATCCTCGACTTCGGGGCCACGGCCGAGGTCCAGGGTAATGAAATGCCCTACATCATCAACCTGCCTTCAATGGCGACGACCGCCTGGTATCACAAGAAAATGGGAAATCCGCCGGCCACCGTAGCGCAGGCCGCGCAGCAGGCGCGCGCCTTTGCCATCGGCCCCTATGCGGCCGCCTTGCTCAAGGGCAATCAGTTGTCACCGCAAGAGCGCGCGAGCGTCCGCGCTGAACTCTCCCGCCTGACGGGGCTTTCCGAAACCTTTGTCGATCATGCCGACCTGCGCGTATCGCCCGGCCGCTTCTACAAGGAATTGCTGCGCGACCAGGGAGTCAGCATCGGCCGACTCGACACCCGCTATACCGGCAAGGATTATGACGCGGCGGGCGAGGAGCCGGATAACGATCCCAGCTTTTACGCAATCGACGGCGCCTATACCGCCGCGATGAACAGCTATGCCCGCGACACGCTGAAATATCGCACCGACCGTTCTTATGTGACGATCGGAGGGGTCAGCGGCTGGGACTGGAAACTGGAGGGCAAAAATGGCCGGGCCAGCGAGGTCTACACAAGCGTCGCACCGTATCTTGTCAAAGCGCTGCGGGAAAATAGCGGGCTAAAGGTGTTTGTCGGCCAGGGCTGGTATGATTTCGCCACACCCTTCTTCGGTGCCGAATATGCCATGAGCCGCACCGGTTTCGATCCTGCGCGCATCCGCTATCATTATTATGATGCCGGCCACATGATGTATGTCCGCCCCGACGACCTGCGCAAATTGAGCGCCGATATTCGCGCCTTCATTTCCGACCGGTGATCGGGATGGCGAAAACTTGGCTCTTCAACCGCGGCAAATTGCCCTTATGCTGCGCGCCAGCAAGGGAGATTTTGAACATGCGTCACACGCTCGCGGCCCTGTTGGCCGTCGCCAGCCTTACGTCCGCCGCCGCCGCCCAGACGGAGCCGGCCAGCACCGCCGTACCCGCCCAGGCCACCCCGCCCGCGCAAAGCGAGATCGGCGCGGCGGTCGCCAAGGATATGGACGCGATGATGACGCTCTATCGCGACCTGCACGCCAATCCCGAATTGTCGCTTAAGGAAGTCAACACCGCCGCCAAGCTCGCCAAGCGGCTGAAGGCCCTCAAATATGACGTGACTGAAAAAGTCGGCGGCACCGGCGTCGTCGCGGTGATGAAGAATGGCACCGGCCCAACGCTCCTGATCCGCGCCGATATGGATGGCCTGCCCGTGGTCGAACAGACCGGCCTCGATTTCGCGTCGAAGGTTCGCACCAAGACGCCCGAGGGCGTTGAAACCGGCGTCATGCACGCTTGCGGCCACGACACCCACATGACCGCCTTCATCGAAACTGCCAAGCTGCTCGCCGCGCGCAAGGATGACTGGAAGGGCACGCTGGTCATGATCCTCCAGCCCGCCGAGGAAGTGGGCAAGGGCGCGCGGGACATGCTGGAAGACGGGCTTTACACCCGCTTCCCGCGCCCGACGCACGCGCTCGCCTTTCACGACGCGGCCAATCTGGAGGCCGGCGTCATCGGCTATACGCCCGGCTATGCGCTGGCCAATGTTGACAGCGTCGATATCGATGTGAAGGGCGTGGGCGGCCACGGCGCCTATCCGCAGACCGCGAAAGACCCGATCGTGCTGGGATCGCGCATCGTGGGCACGCTCCAGACACTGGTCAGCCGCGAACAGGACCCGCAGGACCCCGCCGTGGTCACGGTCGGCAGTTTCCAGGCCGGGGCCAAGCATAATATCATCCCCGATGAAGCCAAGCTGCTGCTGACGGTGCGCAGCTATTCCGACGAAACGCGGCAGAAGCTGATCGACGGGATCAAGCGGGTCGCGCGCGGCGAGGCAATCGCGGCCGGCATGCCCGACGACAAGATGCCGGTGGTGAGCGTGAAGGACGAATTTACCCCCTCCACCTACAATCCGCCCGAATTTGCCGAACAGATGGCAGGCCTGCTCAAGGCCAATTTCCCCGAAGGCCGCGTCGTCCAAACGAGCGCGGTCATGGGGGGTGAGGATTTCGGTCGCTTCTACCGCGCCGACAAGTCTATCAAGAGCTTCATCTTCTGGGTCGGCGGCGTGCCGGCCGACAAGATGGCGGCGGCCAAGGCAGGCCAGATCAGCCTGCCCTCGCTCCACAGCCCCTTCTGGGCGCCCGAGGCCGACAAGGTCATCGCCACGGCCAGCGAGGCGATGACCCTGCTGGCGCTCGACATATTGAAGAAGGATTGACAAACGGGACGCCTTCACCGGCACCCCGCGCGCGTCAGGCGCCGAAGCCGCCGTCGATCGTGTGCATAGCGCCGGTCATATAGGCGGCTTCGGGACCGGCCAGATAGGCGGTCAGCCCTGCAACCTCGTCCGCCTTGCCATAGCGCTTGATCGCCATGAACGGCATGACCATGCCCGCTATCTCTCCATCCGCGGGATTCATGTCGGTATCGACCGGGCCGGGCTGGACGACGTTGACGGTGATGCCGCGTTCGCCCAGATCCCGCGCCAATCCGCGCGCCATGCCCTGCAACGCGGACTTGGTCATCGCATAGGCCGCTGCCCCGGCAAAGGGCACCGCGTCGCCGTTTACCGATCCGATGACGATGATGCGCCCGCCGTCCGCCATGGTTCGCGCCGCCTCGACCGCGGCATGATAGGGCGCACGCACATTGATATCGATCATCCGGTCGACGGCGTCAGGATCGAAGGTCAGCGGATCGCCGATCATCGCGACGCCGGCATTGACCACCAATATGTCGAGCGGTCCCTGCTGCGCCACCACATCGATCACCTGCTGCCGGTCGGCCGCGTCGGAGCGGATCGCGCTCGCCCCCGTTTGCTGGCTCAGCGCCTGCGCGGCGTCATGCGACCCGGAATAGGTGAAGGCGACCTGCGCGCCGTCCTTAACGAAACGCCGCACGATCGCCGCGCCAATGCCTCGGCTGCCGCCGATGATCAGGGTCTTTTTGGAGGTCAGGTCAGTCATATCGGTCGTCCTTGAGAATTATGTACCGACCGCTATATAAAATGAGGAAATCTTGGTTCAAGGATTATTATAGTGGTCGATACAGAAAAAATCCGCAAGCGTGGTCGACCCCGCGCGTTCGACCGGGAAGCGGCGTTGGCGACGGCAAGTACGCTGTTCCACGCGCACGGCTATGAAGGCGTCGGCGTCGCGGCCCTGGCCGATGCGATGGGCATCAATCCGCCCAGCCTTTACGCGGCCTTTGGTTGCAAGGCGGCGCTCTATGACGAGGTATTAAGCCGCTACGATGCCGCCGCGGCGCCGCTCCACGCGTTGATGCAGCCGGGCGCCGATCCTGCTGTCGCCCTCCCCCAATTGCTGCGCGAGGCCGCGCATATCTATGCCGCCGATCCGCAGATGGCGGGATGCCTGGTGCTGGAGGGCGCACGCAGTGCCGATCCCGATGCCGCTTGCCGCGCGCGGACCTGGCTTGACCTGGGACGCGGCCGCATCCGCGACTTCATCGCCTGCACCCATCCGCAAAAGGCGGACGTCGTCGCGGACTATGTCGCGGCGGTCATGTCCGGCATGTCAGCCGATGCGCGCGCGGGTCATCCGCCCGAGCGCCTGGCCGCTGTCGCGGACATGGCCGCCCTGGCGATCCGGGCAATGCTGGAGCCGACGCCCGCCTAACGCGGCCTGTGCCCCTTGCGCCACTTTGTCCATAAATGCCGGGCCAGCATCAGGGGCGGCATCCGCAGCCAATGCGACCGCAGATAAAAGGCGAAAACGAGCAGCTTTCGCGTCTCGCGCCCCCAGCCATCGCGTGCGAGCAGGCGAGCATGCACAATGCGATCCCATAGCGTCAGCGCAGCGCCGCCGCCATAAAGCGCGCCAGCCAGACGCTGCGCCTGTCGCACATGTCGCCGTAACCCATGCCGCGCCGCCCGCTGATCGAGCGCGACGGAATCGACATCGTTAAGCAGACAATGAATATCCCACAGGTTGCGCAGCCCACCCTGCAAATCGCCATCGGCCAGCATGTGGGCGGCGGCGTGGATCACCCGGTCTTCGGGCGACAGCGTCCAGACATTCTCCCCCGCCGGCACCGCGTCGGCCAGCAGGGCGTCGGCATCGGGCTTGGGCCGCGCCGTCAACGGCAGGATGGTATGATGCACGTCAATCATCCGGTCACGCTCGACATGGATCATCGGCGGCAGTTCATGCATCCACTGGCGATAATAGGCATCGTCATAGGCGTCTTCCTTCACCCATTCCCAGCCCGCCGCCATCAGCGCCGGCTCAACCTGCGACATTGTCGAACGCGGCACCAGAATATCCAGGTCGCCGATGAAGCGGCCCTGCCCCGCCACCAGTCCAGCGGCTGCATAGGCCGTGCCTTTGAGCACCACCAGCCGCACGCCGAGCGGCGCCAGCGCCGCCGCCGCGCGATCCGCCTCCCACAAGGCCTGGCGCGCCTCCCGCGCCGCGTCCATGCGCGCGTCGCGCAGGATGGGTTGGACCGGTTCCGGCAGCCGCATTCCCTCGACCCGCCACGCCAATGTCGCGATCAGCCGCTCCGCCTTCGCCGCCGCGATCAGGCCGTTCCACTGCGCTGCATCCAGATGCTCGACAGTTGCGGGTTGACGCAGCGCTCGCACCAGCAAGGCCGCGCTCATGCGCCGTCCTCCCACAGCCGGTCGATCATATCGAACGCTGCCTCCCCTGATGGGAAATCCATCGCGCAGGCGGGTACATCCGTTACGAAGCGCGTCAGCGCGGCGAAGCCCGGTTCGCCCAATGCGACATAATTGGTCGAAGCCTGGGTCAGCCGCATGAAGGCTTCCCCCTGCCCCACGGGCCGGATCGCCGCATCATGGCCAAAGCGCGGGAACAGCAGCATCGCGGGCATCGCCCCCTGGGCCATTCGCGCCACGGCATCGGGTCGCGGCACCAGATGGCGAATGTCGCCCTTGGCCGTGGCTCGCAGCATCGGCCCCATACGCTGCGCGCCCACGACGTCCTCGACGACGCCGATCGCCTGATTCTTGAGTGAAACGAGGCGGGGAAAGGGCAGGATCGCGCCACTGTCGAGGTCCAGCAGCGCAAACTCGTCACCCATCAACCGCCAGCCCCGCTCCCCCAGCAATGCCGCCAGCGTCGATTTGCCGGACCCCGATTCCCCGGTCATCACCAGCGCCCGGCCGTCCTTCTCGACGCTCGACGCATGCAGCAGCAAATGCCGCCGCCATCCCAGCGCCATCTGCAAATTCATGCCCATTTCCGCTGCCAGCAGCCCATGCGCCAGGCTCATGGGCGCAGCGTCGGCCAAGCCATGGTCGCCGGTAATGAAGATCGACGGCCGCACCCATCGGCGCAACGGACCGGTCGGTTGCAGGCGTACCGTAAAGTCGGCGATCGCGTCATGACGATCGGGGTAGCCGGCATAGAGTCGCGTCAGTTCCTCAACAGGCTGACGCCATGCCGACCCGATCCGGAACGTCGCCGGGCCGATTTGCAGGGTCAGACTATGCCTCATGCCGCACGCACCAGACCAAGCGCCTCCAGCGCTTCCAACTGCGCGCCGATCTGCGCCAGCGCTTGGCCGCGATCACCCAGATCATAGGATTGCGTCAGGCGATCCCACAGGTCATCCGCCGTCACAGATGCGCCGTCCTCCATCGCAG
>MDSZ01142289.1_pt1 | contig 13715 bp, 10 predicted proteins | sample 811201 | NCBI WGS metagenome assembly MDSZ01 (sample SAMN05326647, study PRJNA326480) | marine metagenome | isolation source: seawater | place: Indian Ocean: North | collected 2010
AGGAAATTAATTATGAGTTCAAATTTTAATCCGCAATTTGCAAAAATAGGTGAAATTCTTGTGCATAATGGAAAGGCTACAGAAAGCGGAGTAAACGAAGCTCTGGCCCAGCAAAAGTCAACTAATGAAAAAATTGGCACTACACTCATAGATATGGGATTTATTGAAGAAGATGATTTTACAACTGCTTATGGTCAACAATTAGGATATAGAAAAGCTGATAATTTTGTTTTATTAGAAGCTGATTCAGAAGTTGCAAGTTTAATTCCTGAAGACTTTGCTCGGGAAAATCGTTTGCTCGCGGTAAGTAAGAATGAAACTACAATTGTTGTAGCGATGGAAGATCCTGAAGATGTTGTTGCGATAGACTCCATAAAGCGTCTCACCAGTCTAAATCCAGATATTTTAGTATCTGGGCCTTCATTACTTGAGAAGGCGATGGACAAGGTTTATGGTGAAATTCAAAAAACTGCAGAGGTAGCAGAAACTATAGATAATATTACAGTCATTTCTGGGGATGAAGGATCTCAAGAAGAGGTGGACTTGTCACCAGACAAGGCATCTGATGAGGATGCTCCGATTGTTAAGCTTGTTAATCTGATATTCCAAGAATCAATTAAAGAGAGGGCAACAGATATTCATATAGAGCCAATGGAGAAGCAGGTTTACATACGTATAAGAATAGATGGTGTGTTACAGACGATTATGACGCCTCCCATAACATCTCTGAGTGGTTTGGTCACAAGAATAAAAATTTTATCAAACCTTAACATTGCAGAGAAACGTCTGCCCCAGGATGGAAGATTCTCAGTAAAGTCGCCAGGGAAAGATATCGATATCAGAGTATCGATTCTTCCTACGGTATATGGTGAAAAGGTTGTAATGAGATTACTTGATAAAACAGGATTTGATTTTAATCTTACTTCTCTAGGTTTTCCCAAAAAAAATCTTAACACATTTAAAAAAGTTATTACTCAGCCATATGGTATGGTTGTGGTTTCAGGGCCAACTGGTTCGGGGAAATCCACATCATTGTATGCAGCCTTGAAGGAAATAAAGAGTGAGAGAACGAATATCACAACAGTAGAAGACCCTGTGGAATATCAGCTCGATGGTGTGAACCAGGTTCAGGTATTTGAGGATATTGGTTTAACGTTTGGATCTACATTGCGCTCAATTCTTCGCCAGGATCCAGATGTTTTGCTAATTGGTGAGATTCGTGATGAAGAAACAGCTGATATCGCTGTAAAATTTGCTTTGACGGGTCACCTTGTATTTTCAACTGTTCATGCGAATGATGCACCTGGAACAATTACAAGGCTACTGGATATAGGTATTGCTCCATTTTTAGTAGGGTCATGTCTCAACTTAGTTATGGCGCAAAGACTTGTTAGAAGAATATGTGAAAAATGTAAAGAAGAATACACACCTACGAAAGAAGAATTGTTCTTAGTGGGTCTCAAACCCGAAAACGTAAGTGGCCCTCTTTGTAAAGGAAAGGGTTGTGCTGAATGTAGAAATACTGGTTACAAAGGAAGACTTGCAATTTTTGAGATGATTCCAATGGCTCGCGAACTTCGTAAGCTTGTTTTTGATAATGCAAATGAGGATGAAATACGTCAGGCAGCTTTAAATAATGAAATGACTACACTTAGGGAGGCGGGGATTGCGCGCGTTATTGATGGTACTACTTCTGTTGAAGAAATACTTAGATCAACGGTTGAAGATTTATAATGGCAATTTTTAATTATCTAACAAAAGACACTGATGGTAATCGAAAAGAAGGTGAAATACGAGCAGACTCTCTAGATATGGCAATAGAAAAATTATCTTTAAATGGACAGATGGTTATCTCTTTAAAAGAAGTTGATGACACATTTGATTTTCTAGGACCTTTTTTAGATGAAATTCAGCTTTCCATTGAAAAGGCAAAGAATAGAATTCCACTTTCAAATATCGTCTTTTTTACGCGGCAGTTAGCAACAATGTTCTCTGCTGGTTTAACATTGGAGAGAGCTATTCAAAGTTTGGGAGCTGAAGAAAAACATAGAAAGTTTAAAAAAGTTTTGACTTCAGTGGGAGATAATATTCGTAAGGGTTTGAATTTATCTGAATCACTTGCACGACACCCAGGTGTTTTTAATACATTATTTGTAGCTATGGTCAAGGCAGGTGAGGTGAGTGGTAATCTAAATGAAATTTTAGAGCAACTATCATCTTATCTTGAGAATCTTGATGACACAAGAAGAAAAGTAAAGTCTGCTATGAACTATCCTATTTTTATGATTTTATTTTTAATAGGAATGCTAATGGTCATGTTGTTGGTGATTATTCCCAAATTTTCACAGGTGTATTCGCAATTAGGTGCAGGACTTCCAGCTGCTACTCGACAAATGATAGATTTCAGTAACTGGTTTGGAAACAATGTTGGGTTTTTGGCGTTTGTAATTTTTGTTATATTTTCTTTCATTTGGTTAATCTCCAAAACACAAAGGGGTGGCTTTGCAATTGATAGTTTTATTTTAAAAATTCCTGTTTTTGGCTCGTTATCAGAGCAATCTATTCTAAATAAATTTTGTAAAACATTTGGAATTTTAATTGGAGCTGGCGTTCCAGTATTAGAGACGACTGCATTACTTAGAAAAGTTGTTGATAACAAAGTATATGAGAAAGCTATCGATGATGCATCAGATCTTATAAGGGATGGATACAATATCTCTACTGCGCTACGTAGAACTGAGGTTTTCCCATCTATATTATTACAATTAGCTTCTACAGGTGAAGATACTGGCGAACTAGATGATCTCTTGGATAGAGCTGCAGATTATTATCAGAAGCAAGTAGATGCGCTAGTAGAAAGAATGACAACATTAATTGAGCCATTATTAATACTAATGGTTGGTGCGGTAATTGCTCTTATGGTTGTTCTTACTTATTTACCTGTTTTCCATTTAGGATCTGCTTTGCAATCTGGTTTATAACATGTTTTTAGCGGTTTTCTTGGGAATAATTTGTGGCTTGTGCACAAAAAAGATTATTAATTGGCTTTCAATTGATGACTATCAAATAAAAAATATAAATGTAACACCTGAAATATTATCCTTTATCGTATGGAATTGGTCTTTTTATAACCTTTCTAGTTCAGAAGCAATATTATGTGGTCTCATTGTTAATGTACTGATTGGAATTTCTTTGGTTGATTACAATACCATGCAAATACCACTTGTATTTATATTAATCGGAACTGTAGCAATATTTATATCAACTTTGACAAAAATTATATCCCTATCTAGCGCTCTTTGGGGTATATTTATCGGTGCATGTATCCCAATAATCATTGTCAGTACACTATGGATTATCACAAAAAGACAAGGCATGGGATTTGGCGATATTCAAATGGGAATAATTCTTGGAGCTTGGCTAGGTCCATTTAGGATGGCATTGACACTTTTTTTTGCCTCTCTAATGAGTTTAATCGTTTGGATATGCGTTTCATTAGTACATGGATTTGATAAAGATCGAGCTATTCCCATGGCTCCATTTTTATCAGTTGCGGGAGTGGGTACGTTTATTGGTAGTTTCTACTACCCAGAATTATTCCATTTACTGATTATTTAACATGAGAAGGCAAATGAAAAAAACAACTTATAAACTCTTTAATCTTTTAGTATGCGGGGCATTGGTTGCTTCAGCTGGAAATAATGATGTTGCATTCGGTGGTTTCGCACTGACTTCCATAGAAGATAAATTATATTTCACGAATCCTGGTTTTGAAATTGTGGAGACAAATATTGGTGGTGTCAATTATATTAAACCAGAAATTGATGGAGCTGGAACAAGAGTTAGTCCAGGAGAACCATATCTTCCAACTATCTCTACATATTACGCAGTTGATCCTGGTAAAAACTATTCCATTGAATTCTCTGTTCAAGAATTTGAAACTATTGAAAATGTAGAAGTTCTTCCTTTTGATAGTTGGGATCCAGATTCAGGAAAAGACTTTTTGAAGGGTGATGTTTACAATACAAATGCGATATTTCCCACAGAATTAGCAACGATCTCTACCCCAATAGTCTTTAGAGATATTACAATGGTTCAGGTTTCGATAACGCCATTCCAATATAATCCAAACACAAAAACGCTAACTGTAATTCAAGATGTTGAAATAGATTTAATCGAGGGAGAGAGTATTGATATGCCTTTCATTCCATCTAAACCATCAAGAGAATTTGAAAAATTATATAAATCTTTAATTGTAAACTATAGTTCACTAAATCGAGATGGGATGGAATATCAAAAACCTGGAATTTTATACGTACTTCCCAATAATATCGGAAATCTGCTAGGTACAATTGAAGAATTAATGAACTGGAAGAAAAGAGTAGGATATGATGTGCAATATGTGTCATCATCAAACATTGTTAACAATAAAAACAATTTAAAAGATTATATTGAAGAAGCCTATGAAAATTGGGATAATCCTCCTGTCCATGTTACATTAGTAGGAGATGCTGAAGGCACCTATGATATCCCAACGTGGTACGATTCATGGAGTGGGTATAATGGCGATGGTGATCAGCCATACACAACGCTCGAGGGAAATGATGTCTATCCAGAAGTATTTATTGGAAGAATATCATTTTCGTCAAGTTCGCACCTAAATACTATTGTTAGTAAAACACTAAACTATGAATCAAATCCCTACATGAATGATAATTGGTTTGAGCGAGCATGTTTAGTTGGCGATCCAAATACATCAGGCATTTCCTGCGTTATAACCAATGAGCATATAAATGAAATACTCGATGTTGCTGGTTTTGAAGAAGTAAACACTGTGTACGGAGGGTCTTTTCCTAGTCAAATGGTATCTGGATTAAACGAAGGAGTTTCATTCTTTAATTACAGAGGTTATTATGGTGTAAGTGGTTTTGGTTCTAGTGATGTTAACAGTACTTCTAATGGATTTATGCTACCTGTAGCTACCGTAATAACATGTGGTACTGGATCTTTTTCGGGTGACGCTCTGATAGAATCTTTCATAAGAGCTGGGACCCCCTCAAATCCAAAAGGATCTGTTGTATGCATCGGAACAGCAACCCTAGGTACACACACCATGTTTAATAATATTGTCGATATGGGCTTTTATTATGGAGCGATGATTGAAGGTCTAGATACTCCTGGATCTGCGCTTATGTATGGAAAAATGATGCTCTATAAAAATTATCCAACAAATCCAAATAATTGGTGTCATATTTTTACTCATTGGAATAATTTAATGGGAGAATCTTCACTGCAAATGTGGACTGCCTATCCTGAAATGACTACTGTTTCACATCCGTTTGCTGTTAGCACTGGTACAAACTTTATTGATATTATTGTTGATAAAGATCAAGGTCCTGTTGAGGATGCCTGGGTAACAATACTAATGGATGATCTAATTTTTGAATCAGGATATACCAATTCTGAAGGGTTTGTTCGTTTACCTGTTACCTCCACTGAGACAGGAGAAGTTCTAGTAACTGTTACAAAGAAAAATCATTATCCATATCAATCATCTTTCCAAATTCACGATCCAGGAGTTGCGATAAATCTTGCTGAATCAGGTTACACCATAGATGATGATAACTCTGGTAGTTCAATTGGAAATAGCGATTTTAATGCAAATGGTGGAGAGACATTAGAGATTTATGTAACAGCAAAAAACTATGGTTCAGAGGATGCAATTAATGTCATAGGAGTTCTTAGCTCATCTAGTAACCATGTCAGTATTGATGATGAAATGAATTTAATTGAACTTGGTAATATTGGATCAGATGAGACTGCAGGAGCTGAGACCCCTTTTGTAATAACATTGGACGAGGGTCTTCCTGAAGGCACTGAATTGGACCTAATAGTCACCTTTCAGGATGATTCTGAAAATATATTTTATGGTGTCTTAGATATTATTGTTTCAGGAAATTCCTTAAAAGCAACTAGTATTGATGTATTAGGATCTACCAATGATATTTTCAACCCTGGAGAGTTATTAAACTTCAAAATTGAATTACAAAATAGTGGTTCAACAAATGCATTTAATATTAATGGAACAATTACCTGTGCTTCACCTTTTGTTGAAATTTTAGATAACTATGGAGAATGGACATCAGTTTTATCTGGAGGGTCATCTCATAGTGAAACTAATTATTTTGAGATTACAACGTTAGAGGAAACAATTCCTGGAGCTGTTGCGCATCTGATTGTTAATGTCGAAACCGAAGATGGCTATGTTTCAAATTCGATTGTTCCAATACAGATTGGAGAGCCCACTATTAATGACCCTGTTGGTCCTGATGCTCACGGATATTACATATATGATAGTGATGATATTGACTATATTCTTGCACCAACGTACAACTGGGTTGAGATTGATGATAGGGAGGGAGGACCAGGTACACACCTAAGTTCTTTAACAGATAGTGGGAATAATATGGATGATGTTGAAACGGTGAACCTTCCATTTACTTTTAAATTTTATGGTCAGGATTACGACCAGATAAGCATCTGCTCAAATGGTTGGATTGCCATGGGGGATTCCGATTTGGAGTCATTTCGAAATTATGAACTTCCTGGCGTCGGAGGTCCATCAGCCATGATTGCAGTTTTCTGGGATGATTTAAAATTATCCAATGGTGGTCGAGTTTATACTTGGTATGATGCGACAGAAAAGAAGTTCTATGTGGAATGGTCAAGGGTCAGAACATATCAAAATAACACTTTAGAAACTTTTCAGGCCGTGCTGTATGATCCTAGCTATTATATCACACCAACTGGTGATGGGGAAATTCTGCTACAGTATGAAGAGTTTAATAATACTTCATATGGATCCTATAGCTGGGACCAAATTCATGGCAATTATTGTACAGTAGGCATAGAAGATCATACGATGACACAGGGACTACAGTATACATTTAATGATACATATCATCCAGCCGCAATGGTACTTGGCGATGACAAAGCATTATTAATAACAACGCGAGGAAGTGATATACGTTTAGAAGGAGATCTAAATTACGATGAAGTCGTTGACATTTATGATTTGATGCTACTAGTTGATTTTAATCTTGGTTATGAAGGGCAAGTAAATCCTTATTTTGGGGATATCAACGGTGATGGAATGCTCAACGTAATGGATCTAATATCTCTGATCCAAATGATAATGGGTTATTCAGACTAATAGCTCATTTATATCTTTATATTTTAAATGACCATAATGCCCTTAGTTGTATTGGGTGCTCTAGTTCTTACCTTATGTATTGCGGGGGTTTTAGAATATCAATTTCATTTGAATTCTCTAAAATCAATTCCACTAAGAATTCATGTAAATGGCACAAGAGGTAAATCCAGCGTAACAAGATTAATTGCAGCTGGATTAAGAGAAGGAGGGTTAAAGACATTTGCGAAAACTACTGGCACAGCACCTAGAGTAATTGATTCAGATGGTAAAGACCGTATTATTCATCGGCTACGATTACCATCTATTGGAGAGCAAGTAAAACTACTGAGCTATTTTTCCTCCCAAAATCCAGATGCGGTTGTAATAGAATGTATGGCTGTACAGCCTCAATATCAATGGATTGCAGAACATCAAATGGTCAAGTCAAATATCGGAGTATTAACAAATGTAAGGCCAGACCATCTTGATGAGATGGGGCCGACTGAAAATGATGTTGCTTATTCATTATGTAATACAGTCTCTGTTGATGGCGTATTTATCACTGGGGAGAATCAAAAAACACAATTAATAAAGAATGTTGCAGAAAATAATGGGTCTAAATTCATTCACTCTGATGAGAAGTCTGTCTCACATGATGAATTAAATAATTTTGCTTATATAGAACATCCTTCAAATATTGCTGTCGCATTAGATACCTGTAAAGTTGCAGGAGTAGACCGAGAAACTGCTATAAAAGGAATGTATAAAGTACAGCCAGATGTTGGTGCCTTAATTTCATGGGATCTTATCATCAATAAAAAGAAAAGTAAATTTATTAATGGAATGGCTGCAAATGATCCTGTTTCAACTCTCCAAATTTGGGAATTGATATCAAAAAGATACCTTAATGAAAAACTCTCATGTATCTTTTTTAATTCGCGGGAGGATAGGCCATCAAGAACACATCAAATGATACAATTAGCTTTGGAAAAAATAAAACCAGATTATTTTTTTATAAGAGGGGATAAAATAGAACCAATTATTGAAAAATATAGTTATTTGTCTCCAAAAACTAATATTGAAATAACTAGTTTATCTAAATCCACTGATGAATTGATTTCTATGTTTCAGTCTCTTCCAAATGAAACACTAATTTATGCTATTGGAAATCAAGTTGGTGTAGGCCAAGAAATATTAGAAAAAATAGCTGAGTTCAGATATAATGGTTGAAATAAGCATCGGACTGGGTATATTCTTAAGTCTCATATTATCAGAGACTCTTGGCGTCACAGCTGGAGGAATAATCGTTCCTGGTTACATAGCTCTGTATCTTCACGAGCCCTTAAAAATTTTTATAACCTTTTTTGTTGCAATACTTGTATGGATCATAATTCAGTTGCTTGGAAAGTATGTATTCCTCTACGGAAAACGAAGAATAGTTTTAGCTTTAATATTGGGATTTTTCTTTGGATATGTTTCAAGAAATTATATTTATATATCAGATGAAATTGGATCTGTAGCAGTAATTGGTAATATTATACCAGGTTTAATTGCAAATTGGATGGATAGACAGGGAATAACTAGAACACTATCTGTAGTATTATTAACTGCTGTAATGGTTAAGTTGGCTGTTATGTTACTCTTTAATGGAGCTATTTTTGAATAATTATAGAAAAAAGCCGTTCATTCCTGCAATTCAAAAAACTTCTACATTGGTCATGCTCTCATGTTTATCAATGATATGCTTTTTTATTTCTGTTCATTCAAAAACAATTGATATGTCTCCTATGTATTCTCAAAAAGTTAAGGCTGCAACTTTGATGAGTGATGCAATGAGAACTCTAAAAGAATCAAGGATGGAAAAAGGTATTTTTGTAGATATTGAGAATGATCCAAATGAGACAGGGTTAATTGGAAGTCCTTACAGTTTAATAACAACGGATGAGGGAGATCTTGATTCAAAGTTAACAACTCTTGATCCTAATTTTTCTGCTGCAATAATACATTTATTCACGCAACTAAATCTAAAGGGTCAGGATACGGTTGCAATACTAATGACAGGGTCTATGCCAGGTGCTAATATTGCTGTTTTAGCAGCATGTGAAGCAGTGGGTTTAATACCGATCACTATATCGAGTGTTGGTGCATCCCAATGGGGTGCAAACCAAGATGATTTCACATGGCTTGATATGGAATCAATCCTTGTAGAAAATGATTTAATTGCCCGCAAGAGCATAGCAGCCTCTATTGGTGGAAGAAATGACATGGGTAGACTTCTATCTCCTGCTGGAAGAAATATCATAACTGAAAACATTCACAAACATAATATCCCTCTTATTTCAAAAAATAGGCTTGCTGAAAATATCCAGGAACGATTAGATATCTTCTCTACGTTTATACCAATTGAAAACTATAAAGCAGTGATTAATATTGGAGGAGGAGTAGCAAGCTTAGGAACGAGTTTTAATTTAAGACTCCTACCTCCAGGAGTAGTTAAAAGGTCAGATATTTTAAACATTACTCGCCCAGGTGGCATTGAAGGTGTGTTCTCAAAATTTTTAAAGTCAAATGTACCTGGTCTTCACATATTGAACATTAGACCTCTTACTGAGCAATTAAAAATACCATTTGCGCCAATTCCCATACCTGATATCGGTGTTGGAAGTTTGTACGCAGATGAGCGGTATAATTTATGGGTGGCATTTTTCTCACTCATAGTAGTTAGTGGGAGTGTGATAGCAGTGGGAGTACAAAGTAAAAATAAGATTAAACAGCATCTAATACAACATGAGCCAGACAGCCTACTTTAATAGTATAATATTTATTGTATTGCTCTTTACCTCTTATTTGGAAGCGAAATTATTAAAGCCTTCTAAAAATGGAGAAGAGAAAGAAATATTAATCATAAATGGTAAAAGAAGACTCTATTATCCAATTAGAGATGAAGGAATGGATTTTAGCATTGAAGGGCCAATGCGTATGGAATTTATTTCACGATATCCAGTACTGAAAAATAAAAAAGAGAGCCATTCATTTAGTTATAAAATTATTATTAATAATGTAGATACAATAGTTGTTAAGCATCGTTACAGGGTGCAAAAATCTATCAAATCAGTGCAACACCCAAAACACTATTATACATACTCTGGAAATTACTTCATAAACTTAGATAAGGGTTCTCATACAGTCAGGCTTATTGGTAGTAAAGGCCAAAAATATCCCGTTTTAGCAAGAGTATTGGCAAAAGAATTTGGGCCTCTGAGTAAAAATAAGAAAATTTTAGAACCATCTGTGCATCAGAGCCCAATTAAAGTTATTACAGATGACAAAAGTATTAGCTACTTCGAATGTAATAATTCCTATCCATTACAGATTGAGGCAGTAGGAAATAAAACACTTCGTATTTTAACACGGCTGCAGTTTACTGAATCTATGGGGCAGGAGGAATCTTACAGATTAAAAGTAAAAGAAGGTGATAAAATAATTGGAACATACTACTTCAATACGGAAAGATCATCCGTATCTGAAATCAAGGGGAGATTGGATAAGGTGCCTGGCAAATGGCGGTCATGTGATATAAAAGTCCCAAAAGGTAAACATAAATACCTTATTGAAGCTCTAGATAAGAGCAGAACCATATTAACTCGTTTTATATTGTACTAATGAAATTTAAAGCTGTATTTATTCTTTTTGGTGCAATAACCATTTTTGGGAGAACACCCCTCGATTATACTATTAGTATTACAAGTGGGTATGATAATAATGTTTTACGATTATCTAAAAATGAATTTGATCGTGCAATACGGAATAGCGAAGTTCTTGGAGGAGCATCGACCTTTGATAGTTTTATATCAAGAATTGGTATAACATTTGAAAAAAATCTCTGGAATGCCAAACGTAAATCAATAAATATGAAATTTTTTTCATCCTATACGGATAACATCCAATTTACTGAAAAAAAATACTGGTCAGGTGGGTTAGACTTGATATATAGATGGGGCTCTTATAAAAGCTTACGATATTCATTGCGTCATCTAAACGACTTCTATTTGAGACATTATATTGACCGAGACATTAGCTTAAACAAGCTTGAGCCATGCAAATTCAGTGATCATAATCAGAGTGTGCTTATCACTCAGAGAATATCAAAACAAATTTGGGCAAATTTAGGATCTGGATATCTACAAAGATATTATGGAAAACCATTTACTGAATTTGATCTAGATATTTTATATTTGAAGGGCAAGCTCAACTATAAAATTAAAAGATTAGGATCAGCCTCCATACAAATTTTAAAAGGAAGAGCAATTAGTGATTCAGGCGAACTACCAAAACGTCCGAGTAGTTTTGATAGGTCATATTCAAACACGGAGTTGTATGTGCCATTAAAATTGAGTATACCTAATCACTTTTTTAACGAATATGGTTTATCAATGCGCATAGATAAAAGAAAATATGATGCAGAAGATCAGGATGACGTTTTGCATGCAGGAAGAAGTCATACTGATCAAAAGTATGATTTGTGGATAAGGAAAAATATTAAGGAGCATATAAGATTGAAATTATCTGGTAGATACAGATTACGTGATACAAATTCTGCCTATGATTGGGTAAAGGACCTAAAAACTTTTAAACAGTTACAATGCTCAGTGAGCTTAGAATGGGATTTTGTATATGATCGTTATTAAGAATATAATTATTTCATTTACTATTGTGTTATTATTTCAAAATTGCATGGAACCAAATCATGATAATTTATGGTCAATAAGCATAAATAGTGTAATGCAAACAAATGGATTTGCGAGGGATGTGACATTACATGGTGATAATGCAATTGTCGCTGCAGGTCAATCAGGTATACAGGTATGGAATTTAAATTCTAGTTCTCTTGTAAGTAGTTTTTTGGGTTATGAGGAAGGTGGAACCTTTTTAGAATTTGATGATTTAGCGGTCATTGGCAAAGATATGGAAAACAATCTTATTTTTGTATCGGAGTCAAACGAAGATGTGAAAATATTCCACTATAACGAAGATAGTATTATATATCGAAACACCATTATGAGCGCGCGAACTAAAGATTTTGTTGTTTTTCCTTCAAATATAGATCAATTTGTTATGTACACTGCCGATAATGATGATGGTATGAAATGGCACTATTACAACCTCGATTCTACTACATCATTTGGTATTGATTTTATAGAATGGACACCATTTGGTGGATCAGAAATTTATACTCCTGGAAAACCTTTGGGAATAGATTCAGATGGCTATGAGAATATTGTCATGGCAGTTGATCAGTTAGGTGTTGAACTATATTCTATTGATTCCTTAGGTGCAGATCCTGTTTTTGTGGGAAGGGTTGATACTGAAGGTAATGCTGAAAAAGTGAGTTTGACAACATACGGAGTATTTGTTGCTTGTGATAATGCAGGCGCGAGCTACATTCCAAAAGAGAGTTTCAATAATTCAAAAGAATTAGTTCGGTTTGCTACCGATTTTACGGTTGATCATATTGCTGTAAACAATAGTATTGCTGCGCTTTCCATTGGATCTAAGGGAATAGCACTTTATGATATATCGAATCCTGAAAGCCCAGTAGAAAAAGGAGTCTTTCCTATCGGATATTCTTACATGTCGCTATTTTGGGATGATGAATTGCTAGTTTGTACAAGAGAAGGATTGCAGAAAATTAGTATAAACAAATAACCAATAATTTAAAATTTTATAAAGGAAAATAATGAGGAAAATTCTTTTTTTCGTGATATCATTATCATTTGTATTCTCAACATCTTTTGACTCACAAGATGGAGCACCAATTAGGCAGGGTGTGCATGTTGAATGGTATCGCACGGTCGCACCTGGCAATCAGGGAGAGTCTATTTTTGTATGGTCAGACACACGTTATGGTATGAGAAATATTTTTGCTCATAAAGTGAACCAAGATGGATCACTTTTATGGGGTGAAAATGGTACGGTTGTAACTGACCTTCCTGGAAGGCAGGAGGATCCCGTAGCTATAACTGACGGAAGCGGTGGTGCATATATCGCTTGGGTGGATTATCGGTTTGATGCTGAAGGAGATATTTTCTTTCAACATATCAATTCTGATGGTGAAATACTATTGGATTCAAATGGCATTGCTTTAGCTCAAGTAGACGGAAAGCAAATAACCATAAATATGTGTACAGATAGTCTTGGAGGGGTGTTCATTACCTGGCAGGACAAAAGAGGCGGTGTAGATGATGATATCTATGGAACTCATGTAAATAACCAACATGAGATTATATCTCAGGGAGTGGGAGTACCAATTGTAGTAGAAGTTGGTAATCAAAATGCCAAAACAATTGAGTATGCTGGCAACAATGAAGCATTTATTGCCTGGGCTGATTTTCGCGAAGGAGCTAATGCGAATATTTATGGTCAGCGATTAAATGTTAACATGTCAGGGTCCTTCCAAGAGAATGGATTTCCAATTGCGTCTACCGATGAGCAAGAATTAAAACCTCGTGCAACCTTTGTTAAT
>MDSZ01035272.1_pt1 | contig 13712 bp, 6 predicted proteins | sample 811201 | NCBI WGS metagenome assembly MDSZ01 (sample SAMN05326647, study PRJNA326480) | marine metagenome | isolation source: seawater | place: Indian Ocean: North | collected 2010
ACCTGACGTAGGAAAATCATATCCATCTGTAATAGCAATTGTTGTAGCAGAATTTGTAATATTTCCGTTTAATGTTGATCTACCAAGATCGTAAAGACTATTAATACTTGAATATGAAATTCTTTCATTTTCTATTTTAACCGTTCCCGAAGATGGAAATCCAGTACTATCTGTGAGTTTTATACGTAAAATATCTGATGATATATTTTCTTTGATTGTAGTAGATGCGTATGTTGATGTTGATAGTCTAATTGTATTACCAGATTTTTCGAATATATATGCAGATGTACCAGCAGATGTAACATTATTTGACAATTTTCGAGGATCCCCTGTAGTAATTTGATTGTATAATATAGCATCATTTTCATCGAAGTTTGTCAAACTTCCGTCTTCTATTGTAAGAACTTGATTATTAATACCTGAATTAATTACATACAATGCATTATCAGTACTTTCTAAATTAACATTAGCAGGATGCGTACCTTCTACTGTATAATTATTATCATGAGATACATTATCTGTAAAATTAGTTCCACGTGTAACACCTGTAAACGTGTTATCACCTGATTTACCTGTGTATGAACATATTTCATTATTTATTTTAATAAATCCTGAAGTTGTCAAATCATAACCATCCGTTAATGCAATTGTTGTTACAGAATCATTTATTGCTGAACTTAATGTAGATCTTCCAAATTGATAAAGACTATTAATACTTGAATATGAAATTTCTTCATTATTAATCAAAACTGTACCTGAAGATGGGAAATTTGAACTATCGTTTAATTGGATTCGTAAATAATCAGATGATATATCACGTTTTATAGTAGTTGTAGCAAATGTATTCGGGGATATTTTTAAAGTATTACCTGTTTTCAAAAATACATATCCATTTGTTCCAGATGATGCAACATTGTTCTGAATTGTTCGTGGATCTCCAGTTGTAATTGAATTATATAATATAGCGTCTCCTGCGTTAAATCCTGAAATATCACCATCTTGTATTGTTATTATTTTATTATTAATACCTGTATTAATAACGTATAATGCATTATCACTACTTGTAAGATTTATATTTTCTACATTAGCATATCTTACAATATCATCAGAATCATGTGATACGGGATTCGTAAAATTAGATCCTCTTGTTACACCCGTAAGATTATTTCCATTTTTACCTGTATAAGATAGTATTTCATTATTTATTTTTACAAACCCTGAATTTGCGAAATCATAACTATCATTTAGTGGTAATGTACTATCTGTATTATTAATATTACTTGACAATGTTGATTGACCTAAATCGTAAAGACTTTGAATAGATGTGTATGTTATTTTTTCATTATCTATTAATACAGTACCAGAACTTGCGAATCCAGAACTATCATTAACTTTAATTCTTAATAAATTATTTGATATATTTTCTTTTATAGTTGATAGCGGAAATGTTGTTGTAGATAATTGAAAAGTATTTCCTGATTTGTAGTAAAAATACGCTGATGTTCCTGTGTAATCAATATTGTTTTGTATACTTCTAATATCTCCAGTGTTTAATGTTTGATAGTTAACAGCATTATTTACAGTAAAATTACTTAAATCACCATCAACTTTGGTTAATACCTTATTAGTTATTCCTGAGTTAATTACATACAATGCTTCATCATTATTTGTTAATTCTACATTTGCTACATTTGCAAATTGAACAATACTTTCGTTTACATGACTTACTGCATTTGTAAAATTAGATCCTCTGTTAACTACAGGCAAATTATTTGTATTTTTATTGTTATACGATATAATTTCATTATTAACTCTTACATGACCATTATTAGGAAAATCAAATCCGTCATTTAATTCAACAGTAATTGCCGAATCATTCATACCTACAATAAGATTGCTTTGTCCTAATGTGTATAAATTTGTAATTGCATAATACGATATAATTTCATTATTAATCATTACTTTGCCAGACGATTCAAAACCTGTTTTATCATTTATTTTAATTCTTGATGTAGTCGATGTTATATCTTCGAAAATATTAGATGATGGATACTGTTGTGATGCTATTTGAAATGTATTTCCAGATTTATAATATATATAACCTGATGTACCTGACATTGTAATATTATTATCTAAATCTCTAATATCACCAGATGTAAGCGATTCATAAGATATCTCGCTATTTAAATTATAAGAATTGAGATTACCATCTTGCACCGTAATATTTTTATTACTGATACCTGTATTAATAATATATAATGCAGAATCACTGCTTATCAAATTTATATTATCTGCGTGACAAAATTCAACTAATGCATTAGCGTCATGAGTTACAGATGTTGTAAAATTAGAATTACGTGTTATACCTGTTAGAAAATTACTTGTTTTACCTGTATATGCAATGACTTCATTGTTTATCTTTACGTGTCCATTTGTTTGAAAATCACGAGAGTTCGTTAATTGTAACGATTGAGATGAGTTAGACATTTCAGTAGCCAAATAATCATTACCGAGTGTATATAAGTTATCAATACTTGAATAATCTATTTTTTCATTGCTAATTAATACTCTTCCAGCATTATCAAAATTTGTTTTATCTACAATTGGTATTTTTTGAGCAGTGTTATTAACGGTTCTCTTTACAGTTGTTGTTGGAAATTGTTTAGAAGATATTTGAAATGTATTACCTGATTTATAATAAATATATCCGGATGTTCCTGATACATTAACATTATTAGACAATGAACGATGATCACCTGAAGTTATAGAGTTATATTTAATTGCATCATTCAAATTATATACGTTTAAATTACCATCTTCTACAGTAATTGTTTGATTATTAATACCTGAATTAATTATATATAAAGCGCTATCTGTACTTGTCAAATTAATCGTATCAACATTACAAAATTGTATAACGGTATTGTCTAAATGACCTGAAGCATCTGTAAAATTAGTTCCTCTTGTGACACCAAATAATGTATCATTCGTATCATTTTTTGATGAATATGAAACTATTTCATTACCAATCTTAGCATTACCAGAAGATTCAAAAAAATCTGTTTCTTGTAATGTAATAGTAGTAGAACTATTGCTTATGTTAGATGTTAAATTACTCTGACCAATACTATATATTGTTTGGATATCAGAATATGTCATTTTTTCATTATCAATTAAAACTTTTCCACTATTTTCAAAATATGTATCTTCAGTTAGAGGAACTCTTGTTGTAGTACTATTAATGTCACGTTTAAGAGTTGTGATTGGTAATTGACTAGTAGATAATACAATATTAGTTGATATATCATAAACGTATGCAGACACACCATCTGTATCAGTATTATTTGATAATGATCGAATATCTCCCGATGTTAGTGATTTGTAATTTATATTACTACCTAAAGTAAAATTAGCGAGATTGCCATCTTGAACAGATAATATACTATTATTTATACCAGATGATAATATATACAATGCTTGATCATTATTTATTAAATTTAAATTTTCAACATATGTTTTTCTAATATTTGCTAATTCATTATGAGATGTTGCGTCTGTAAAGTTTATACCGCGAGTACATCCTGTTAATACATTACCTGTTATACCAGTATACGATATTAATTCATTATTTATACTAATATTTCCTGAATTTTCTATTCCTTCAGTTGATATTAATTCAATAGATGTGTCTGTACTTGTTATATTTTCAAATAATTTACTTTCACCTAATACAGACATTTCTTCAATATTCTGATAATTAATTTTTTCATTATTTATTAATACAGTACCTGATGTCGTGAAATTTCCCGAACTATCAATTGGAATGAATGCACTAGAATCTGTAAGAGCAAAAGTTAATCTTGACGAGTAACCTTTTATTTTAATAAGATCACCAGATGTGTGTTGTGAAGGAGTTGTTGAGTTATATCCTCTTGTTAAACTATATATTACATTTCCGTTTTGAGATATTACTGAATTATTAGCATGAACACTCGGTGTAGTTCCATGAACTCCTCTTGTTAAACCTATCAGAGTAGTACTTGTCTTACCTGTATATGTAATAACTTCTGAATTTATTGTTACTGTCCCAGAATGTAAAAAATTAGATGTATTCGCAACACTTATAGTAGATGTTTCAGATAAAGATAATTCTGATGAGAGTGTTGATGATATCATTGGTGTTTCATAAACAATATCTCCAATAGAATGATTTGATATTGTAGTATTATCAACACCTCTTGTAATATCTGTTAAATTATTTGATGTAATACCTCCATATCTTATTCTTTCATCTCCAATTGTAATTGTACCTGTTGTTGCAAAATTTGTAGCATCAACTAATGATATAATTTGATTAGGATCAGTAGTTGTATCCATACTTACATACAAAGTAGATACAGTCATACCGCTTACATCAATTCCATTAATCTGTTGTAAGTTAAGATTAGTACCGCTTATATCAATGTAGTTAATATCCCACAAATTGACAGTTGAATTACCTGATATTTGTAAATTCCATAATTCTCTTCCTAATCTATTTACAGTTAAATCTTGATTCATAACAACTTTGTAACCAAATTCACCAGTCTCTTCATTATCATATCCAAAACCATAATTACCATCTGGATTTTGAATAAAACTGCTTGTATTAGGATTATTGAACATATTATTATATTGTTGATTAGATGATACTGGTTTTACTTGAATTGCATTTGGTATAATACCATTTTTAATAGATACAACATCATTATCATTAGATATCCATGAACTTTGATTAAAATCCCAGTCGACAGGTCCACCAATTATATTATTATTTACACTTATCGCAATTGCATCATTTTTAATAATTTTTACGCTATTTAATTGAATATTATCACCATTATTCACTGTCATATTAATATTGTTGGCTTGTTTTTTCATAAAAACAACTCCAATAACATAATAAGACGTGTTTCTTTGAAAATTTTTATAAGTTGTTGGTATATTAATTTCAAAAGTTTGTGAAGTACTGCTTGAATCTAGCATATTAGATCCAATAATAGATATATCAGGTGTTAATCCATTTTCGGTCTTATTATTATCATTCCATCTTCTACAAAAGAAAGAGCATTGTCCTTGAATCAACGAATAATCAAGGGTTACTTTATAAGAACCTTGTGAAAGATTTGTTACGAATCCACAAATTTGAGGTACATTATATAAAACAGATGATGTTATTCTAAAATTAGCATTTGTTGAATTATATGTTACATTAGCAGTATTACTAGAACCCCATATATCATTCCATTTAGTATATTGCCATAAATAAGGATCAGATGATTCAAGTATAACAATTTCACTATTTGGCTGGCGTTTAATAAATTTTGCTTTAGATGTTATGTAAGACTTGATGTTAAGTGCTCCTGATATTTCATGATCATATGTATCATTATTATCGTATTTACATGGTAAATCACCAATATATTCTGGATTTTTCCCTATATTTACAGGAATATTACTATTAATATATCCTGATAAATTATATTTAGTATTTGTTTGACTTGATTTAGATTCTGGACCTTTCGATGAAATATATATAATCTTATTTTTGTATGTATTGTATACGTCTGATAAAACACCTGTTGTTTTTCCTAAAAATCCGTTACTAATATCAATACTTTGACCTATACTCGTTATCTGTATTTTTGCACAATTTTGTAAATCACCATTGTATATTGTAACAATATCTCCTACAAAAAAGTTTGAAGAAGGCCATGCAACACGTGCTTCTGTGATACCTCCATTTGAATTAACATTCATTACTTCAATATATAAATGATGAATAGAGTTATCATCCTCATTGATATAATTAATATTAGAGTATACCCATGAAGTACTTGCTATAAAATTCTTTCCAGGTTCTAATATGATAAAATCTGAAACAGCGCCGTTTTTACCTGATGTCGGACCGGTTCCCGAAAATTCTGTAAATCTCAGTTCATTATTAATTCCACCACTTGGATCTTGAGGTTGAGAACCACCTGTAATATCGCCAATAATTGTAGAATGATAACCTAAACGAGGACGTGCACCATTTCTATCTTCATTGAAACCCCATCCCATAACTAATGGAATATCTTTTCTAATACGGTATCTATCTTGTGGAATCCATCCTGAAGATCCACTTGCATCTTGAGACCCTCTGTGAATGTATGGGAATGGAGTTCCAGATATATCTGCCCACCATGTCATTGTATTAGCCCAATCACTATTTGAATTTAAATTGATAAAATTATTGTCTTCTATTGCTTTTTGTGTATTTATATTTTCACATAAAAATCCTATTGGATTATTTTCATCTGCTATAGTAGCAACTTTAGTAGTACCATCGTATGATAAAATTTTCTTAAATCTATGTTGTTTTTCGTTTAATCTATATACTGAACCTGTATTTATAAAATCTGATGGTAATTCAGATAATGGTAATGTACAATCTTCTAAATAAGATCCTGTATATATATCATCTATATCACTTCCACCATGTATAACAATTTTTTGAGGTGTTGATATATTTAATATTGAATTTTCATTAAAAGACCAATAATTAGATGAATTCCAACCATTAGATCCTTCTGTATTAAATTCACTCGATAAATTATTAGAATTCTCCCCATTTTTATATACATTTTGCATAACACCATTAGGAGATATATGAACATTACCTGATATATCAGTATTTAGTTTCTTTACTATGTCAAATGATTCAAAGTTTTTTACAAAAGAACTTTCATTAGGAAATGAACCACTAGCATCGTATATAGAGTTAATAATAACTCCTGATTGATCTCTATATCTACATAATGTGGTTCCGTCATAATAATTTGATATTGTACTTGAAAATAAATTTGTCTGATTATTATTAATAAGTTTTCCATCAAGATTTGGTGTATTATTTGTACCAGGTCCGAATAAATTTTTAGTATTATTATTTGTATTACCTCCAAATTGGGGCTGCGGATATGAACCTTTTATATATTGGGTATCATTACCACTCAAATCGTCAGATAATGTTCCAATTAAATTAGGATTAGGTCCTTGGAAATTATAATATGGATAAGCATTCGTAATAGGATTGATAGCAACTGTAGAATCGGATGAGGTACCTAATTCAGACACTTTAATTGTAAATTCAGATGGATTTTTGTGTAATTTTCTATCCCTGAAAGATGAATCTAATTCAATATAAAAACTATTTTTTACATTAGAAGTAGTTTGATTTTCTTCACGTTTTTTTTGTATTTTATTAATTATTCTTAAACGTTTTTGAAGGTCTTTTAATTCACCTTTTAATTCATTGTTTTTAACTAACACAAAATCATCCTCTCCATTTTCAATTATAATATCATCGTCAGATAAATATGTAACATTATTATTGGACATATTTTATAATTTTATATTATAAAATATTTTATTTTAAATCATTGATTTGAATTTATATTATCTTTCTATACTAACTAATAATGATGTTTGAATATTAGGATTAGGTAATAATGGTGGCGCATTATCTTTTTCTATACTTTCTAATACTTCTCCATCTTCAAAATAAATTTTTATTTTAATATCATGATTTATATTAAATCTTATTGCTTGTATTACAGGACTGTCAAATTTAATAAACCGGGTCATTTCTGGTTTGGATATATCTTTAATTGGTATTTTAAATGTTGATTTTGCTGCATATTTATTATTACTTATTAAACTATTAGTACATGTATTTGTTGACGATATATTATATATTTCAACATATAAATTTGCATAATATGCAATTTTATTACCTAACGATTTTTTAAGAGAAATATTAGGAAGTATTAATCCATGTAATTTAAAATAATAAGGTGCCAGTTGATCCATTCCAGTTTTGCTTCCATTATATATGAAATCTGTTACACCATCTTTTTCATAATTTTGTATTTCCCAATTAACATTTACTGGTATTACATCATTAAAACCTTTTATTATAACTATTCCTATTTTTTGATCAGGATCATAACCAGGAATATTGTTATTAGTATTAACAGTTGTTATATATGACAATATAGGTGTTGAACCTGTCGTATTAAGATCATATGATATATGACTATTATTTAATTTAATTGGTAATTGTCTGTAATATTCAGGAACAGATCCTTCAATTTGGTTATTATATTCAGGTCCTCTACTAGATATATATAATAATTGTCCTCTATATTGATTATAAGTTTCAGATAAATTACCTGTAACATTTGATGTATTAAATCCATTGCTAATATCTACACTCTGTCCAATATTTTTTATTTTAATTATACAGTCATTATTTCCTGACAATATTGTACAAACATCACCGATACTATAATTAGAACCCGGATATGCAACTTCTAGTTTTTTTATAGAATTTGTCTTTCCTTTTGAATTACCAATATCAATTATATTTATAAATAAATTAGCACCATTACCTCCTGACACTTGTAATGGACCACTTGTATTATTATAACCACTCCCTTCATTTATTATCTCAACCTCATAAACGGATCCATTCATTCCTTGTACAGGTCCCGTTCCAGAATTAGCATTTGGTGTTGGACCTAAAGGACTCGGTTCTGAACTTCCCCAACCCATTACAATAGGTTTTTTTCTACGAATTCTATATTTATCAGATATATTCCATCCTTGAAATGGATTTTCTAAGGATGCTTTTCGTGAATAACCATCATAAAAAATAATTTGTTTAAAACGATCTTCAAAATTATTATAACTGTTTAGATCTAATGATATATCTTCTAGATAATGATTACTGTAAAATAAATTATTTTCGTCACCTCCATGAATAAATATATTACTAGAGTTTGATACGTAAGATGTATTCCCCCAATTCAAAAACCATGTATTATTTCCTGTATTAGGGACATCTGTAGGAGCAGACCAAATATCATTATCTAAACGATTATATAATATACATTTGTTATCACAATCACTATAATTCATCTTATAATATGGAGGAGATGTAGTAGGTTTATTATTTAATAATTTAGTTGAAAATTTAGTACCATAAAATTTATATATAGCAGATGATGTTGTAACATAATTATCTTTATTAACATTACTATCTTGAACATGAATAAAATTTAATCCTTCTAAATATCCATCACGGTTTACATAAATATTAGAATTCTTTGGTTTTCCTAAATTTACAATTTTAGGATTTCCTGGTCCTCTGTAATCTTTTAAATAAGTGCCTATTGGATTCCCACTAATATCAGAACCTATCATAGCATTATTTGTTATGCCTTGGAAATTATATATAGGATATGATAAACTAATTGGATTTAATGCTGTAATAGATGTATCTGAGTGTTTAGATTCAGATATGTTAACTGCAAATTCATATTGAGAAGGATATAATAAGCGATTACGGTATGTTGAACTAATTTCAAAAATATGTTTAACACTCATTTATATTAATATATATTTTGTTTAAATATTTTATATTTATTATAATTAAATGAGTTATCAAAATTTAAACAATGCATATGGATTTATTGAAAATTATACAGAAAATAATGTTATAATAGATAAAGAACTTGACGGAACTGGAATAGATGATAGATTTATCGGAGTTGATCCGACATGGGAACAAGGTGAGGCAGAGGTGGTTTATAAATATTTAGATCCTAATATATGTACTAGTGTATTAGAAATAGGGGCTGGGAGTGGAAAAGTATCGCATTATATTAATAGAAAATTAAAAGATCCTACAAAACATTATGTAGTAGAACCTGGAGCTGAAAATTTTGCAGACATTGGTCAATATTTACAAAAAAATAAAGAAAAAATGGGAGATAAATATTTTATAGATAAACGTAAAATAGAAGATATTCCATTGTCTGATATTAAAAATGTATTAGGAGAATTACCTACATGTATTGTTTCTGATTGTGAAGGATGCACATTAAATTATTATAAAACAACTCCTCGTATATTTACAAATTTAAAATGTATTATAAATGAAATGGATGCACCTAATATGAAAGATGAACCTACATATTCGAAAGAATTGAGAGATTTATGGGGCAGAAAAGGATTTAAACAGACAGTAATAGGGTGTGGTTGTAATTTAGCATGCTGTGATACAGAGGTATGGTTAAAAAAATAAATAAAAATATTTAGATAAAATAAATGATTGATTCAAATTTAAAATCAGATAAAAATATAGCATGTTGTTTATCAGTAAGAGATTGTTCTAACTTTTTACCATATATATTTAACAATTTAAATAATTTAGGTAAACATTTTATAAATTTTTATATTATTTTTGTATATGATAATTGTAAAGATAATACAGAATTGTTATTAAATGAATACAAAGAAAAATCTAGATTTAATGTATATGTTATTAATAATAAAAATAATAATAGTCCTCATAGAACAGTAAGAATTGCAAATTCACGAAATAGATATATAGATATAGTTTACAATGTTATTAAAGTAATAGATTTTCATATAGTTATAGATGCAGATGATGTAAATATAAAATCATGGAATATAGATATAATTAAAAAATATTTAGATAAAGATAATTGGGATTCAATTTCATTTAATAGAGATAAATATTATGATATATGGGCATTATTATATGGCGATTATAAACATCATTGCTGGGGGTTTAATGAAGACTCTCGTAAAGTTGTTAATCATATGAGGAACGATATAACAAATAAATTAAATAATTTAAATGATGATGAATTATTTACATGTTTATCAGCATTTAATGGTTTTGCAATATATAGAACACCTAAATTTATTAATATAAGATATGATGGATTGTATTCTAATCATAAACGTCTTTTTTCTGATGAGGAAAGAGAGAATACACTAAATGTTCTTAGAAAAGAATTAAATGATGATAATTTACAATTAGATAATAATAGTATACAATCGTGTGAACATATATATTACCATGTAACATCAATATATAAAAATAATGCCCGTATAAGAATTTCAAAAGATATTTTAGTTAATGATATATCAGTAATAGAACACCTAGAATTAACAATACTATACTCTAGTTCGTTTTTGCTAATACTACTCATAATTGTTATAACGACAATTATTATATATATAGTATATCGTATACTTAAAAATCGAAATTAAATATTTATTTATTATATATTTTAAAATGACTCGACAAAGATATACATATAATATATCCGAACATACACCTATAGAAGTCGTAGTTGGAACTGTTATTGGAATTTATTCATTGTTTTTAGTTATATATATGTGGTTTGGTTAATTTATTATAATAAAAATATTTATATTATAATAAATGAACTACAGTGTTTTTAAAGATGCATATGAATTTTATAGTGAAAATAATCAAGATGATTTTATGTCTTATATTATCACACGATTTAGTATTTTTGATGAAAATAGGGGGGTTTCAAATATAAAATTAAATAAAAATATATTATTTAGCGATAAACGTTTATCAGAAAAATTTAATTTATTTGAAAATCATACATTACCTTCTATATTAAATCAAACAAATTCTAATTGGATCTGGCATATTTATACATCTTCTTATTTACCAGAAAAATGGAAAAATAAATTAATTAATCTTACAAAAGATAGTCGTATAAAGTTATTTTATTGTAATAATTTTAATGATTTTTTTGAAAAGATACTACGTTTTAATTATGGAAATAAATATGCAACTATTAGATTAGATGATGATGATGAATTATCTAATAATTACATAGAACTACTTCAACAATATAAAAATGAAAGTAAAAAAATAGTAACATTTTCAAATGGACATCGTAATCAAAATAATAAATTGCGAAAATGGTATAAACCTAAAATAGCGTTAGGTATTAGTGCAATTGATTTTAATATATATTTAGCAGGAAAACATGGGTCAGTTGATCAAAATTATACAGTAATTGAAGATAAAACTCCAAATATGTGGATAAGAAATGAAGGGGATTGGAATGATTCTTCTCAAAAATAATACTTTGAAAATTTTTTAAAATCATAATAAAATCGAATATATAATATTTGAATATTATATATTTTGAAATGACTCGTCACATATACACATACGATAAATCTGAACATACACCTATAGAAGTCATAGTTGGAACAGTTATTGGAATTTATTCATTGTTTTTACTTATATATATGTGGTTTGGTTAATAAAACCAAAATTGAATTTAAATATTTGTATTGTATTATAAAATACAAATATGACTGAATTTACTGTACTTGATAAAGGTTTTCTAAAACTATTGGATACATTTGGCGATGAATTGACTATTGTCAATGCCGCTCGTGTATCATTTGGGGTTGTTAAAGATGAATTAGACCAAAAAGATGTTAAATTAATTAAATATCTGTATAAACATAAACATTTTTCTCCATTTAGACATCTTATGTTTAGATTTCATATTAAAGCGCCTGAATTTGTTATGAGACAATGGTACAAACATGTTGTAGGTGCTGAAACAACATCTTCTTACGCAACTAAAGATCACGCATGGAATGAAATTTCAGGAAGATATAAACCTGTTGATGATTTTTATATGCCAAAAACTTGGAGGAAACAATCAGCATCTTCTAAACAAGCATCTGATGGAGTACTCGATGAAAAAGATAATCAAGAGATTAACGATCTGTTTATGAATTATATGGGTGCTACAATGCATGTATACGAAGAAATGATCAAAAAAGGTGTTGCTAAAGAAGAAGCAAGAATTGTACTTCCACTTAATCAATATACAGAGGTTATTTGGACATGTTCTGCACAAGCATTACTTAATTTTATTGAATTGAGAGATGAACCCACTGCTCAAGTAGAAATTAGAGATTATGCAGTTAAAATGAGAGAAATTGTTAAAGAACGTTTTCCAGTATTATATAATGTATGGTTTGATGAAAAATAAAGATAATTATTTATTATTTATTAATTAATAAATAATAAATATGGGTAGAAAAAAAACAAGAGATCAAACATTAAAATGGGAAAAAAATGTTAAATTTTATGTACACACGTCTGATGAAATTGAATCATGGTTTACAATTGCATCTTTTATTCATTTAATAACAGGTATCATATTTTATTTATTAATTCAACGAATATTTCCACAATTATCTAATACAAATGTATTAATTGTAGTTAATGTACTTCATATTATAGAAGATTATTTAGAAAATAAATCATCATATAGTTTAGAAGGATTATTTAGTAAAATAGCAATGTGTAAAAATAAAGCATTAATTGATATAAATGATCATGATACTCTACAAAATTTCATAGGAGATAATATATCATTTTTTATAGGATCATTAATTGGATTAAAATTAGATAAGACTGAATATGTACAAGAAAATATAACATTAAGTAAAATTATAAGAATATTATTAATATTTTCAATATGTGCTACTATGTGGTGTCATTATAAAAAACGTAAAAAATAAAATTTATTTTTAAATAGACTTTATATATAAAATTTAAACATAATTTTTAATAGTCGCTAATTTTATAAAAATATCACCCATACCATAATTTAAATCTTTTACATCCATACTATTGCGTCTATCACAATTCTCTTTATAATCATTTTGTTTTATAATTCTTGAATCCTTGTTAAATTTATCAACAATTTCTTTATTATGTAATATACCAATTATTAAACGAC
>MDSZ01119209.1_pt1 | contig 13712 bp, 12 predicted proteins | sample 811201 | NCBI WGS metagenome assembly MDSZ01 (sample SAMN05326647, study PRJNA326480) | marine metagenome | isolation source: seawater | place: Indian Ocean: North | collected 2010
CAAAAAAAAATAATATAAATATTAAAGAAATTGAAATCATTACTTCTATAATTGTTATCATGTAAGCACCAAGACATTTCGAAAATTTTGATGCCTCCATTTGTAAATTTCTTATTTTTAACGCAGAATTTTCTTTGATAATATTTAAGTATGGTTCAAATAGATATCTGCTAAATAATTTTTTTTGTATTAAAAAACTCATGTTATTTGTAAACGAATGTTTCCAAACATGTAAAAAAAATAAAAATATATTTTTGAGAAAATATAATAATACGATTGAAATAACCAACCATATTAAAATTTGATTATCCGAGTAATTTTTTGATAAATTTTCTAAAACTAAAAAATTCTCGTATGCATTGTTCTCAGATAAAAAAATCATAATTACAGGAAAAATTAGACCTAAACTCAATGCTTCAAGAATCATTGAAGTAATAAGTAATAAAAAAAATATAATAGTGTTTTTTTTTTGACCTTTTGGAATAATGTTAAATAATTTTTTTATCATTAATAAATTTTGTAAGTATTTTTAAATCTCGCTTATTATCTACTTCGAACCAAAACTTTTTTGTTTTAGTAATATTAACATTAATAATTTTTCTTTTAATCGCTTGATTTAAAAAAGATGTAAAGTCAATATTATAATTTTTTATTTTCGTGTAAAATTTACTTAATTTAAAAAACGATTTTTTATTGAGTCTCAATATACCCATAAATTGTAATTGCGGTAGCTTTTCATTTATTTTTTCACCTATGCTAATTAATTTTTTATTTTTAACTTTTACGTCTTCCGCATCATTAAAAATATTTTTTAAACTCATTCTTTTTTTCCATAAGGACAACCAATTTTCTTTTAAGATAATCAAATTTTTATGATCTTTCTTCAATTTAATTTGATTTATAATTTTCCAGTCAAAAAAAATATCTCCGTAACATATAAGTACATCATCGTTGATCTGCTTTTTTGTGCAAAATAAACTGTGAACCATATTAGTTTTATAATAAATATCGTTTTTGATTATCTTAAAATTTTGGTTTTTCAAGATTTTGTTACTATTCTGATACCCATAACCTAAAACAATTATTCTTTTTTTAAAAAAAGAGTAAAATTTTTTATTTAAGTCGAACAAAGTTTTATTTTTTATTTTTATAAATATTTTTGGTACTTTTATTTTATAATTGAGCCTACTCCCTTTACCAGAGGCTAAAATAATCAACTGCATATTTTTTTAAAAATTTTTTTATCTATGTTTTTGAATTTTTTAAATCTTTCTGGGTGCCACATGATACCATATATATCTTTATTTTTTACTTTAAAAAATTCTAAATAATTATCTTTTGTGTGCGCAAATTCTAAGAGTAGATTATTCTTACATTTTATACTCATGTCATGAAAAGAATTAACCATGTATTTTTTTTTTAAATTTTTATCAAATTTTTTTTTAAATATTATCAAATGATCCCCAATCCCTTTTTTATTAAGTATCAAGCATTTATATTTTTTTGCGATAAATTGAGCTCCGTGACAAATTCCTACGATAGGAATTTTTTTTTTTGAAAAATAACTATAAACTTTATTATCTATTTTACTTCTAAATTTATCCTCAATTTTATTTGATTTCTCAACAATTGAATTACCTCCGCAAAGTAATATCAAATCAAACTTTTTTTTTAAAAAACTTTCTCCAATTGCAAACTCAAATTCGAAATTTTTAAATATTTTTTTAAAAAAACTTATTAGTTTCACTTCGATACTATATTCAAGTTGATTTTTATGCTTACAAATTATTTTAGGAACGAAAAGAATTTTCATAAATTAGTTATAATATAAAGTAATTGTTGATTTGTAAAATTTCTAGTATATAAATTCAAAAATTAAATTTAATTATTTGTGTTCTCCCATATAAAAAGATGTTTTGAAAGAATATGAAAAAAAGAATTTATCTATTAGTTGAAATCTTAAAAAGGGAAATTGATGCACGTTTATATTTTGCATCAATAGCCTCGGATTTAAATTACTCTGTTGTTATAGGTCATAAGGGAGTTTTGTGGGAAAGATTGAAATATTTAAGACCAGGTTTAGTAATTTTTAAAAGTATAGGACCAAGAAATACTAAAATGATGAACATACTAAAAAAGTATGGTCATCAGGTTGCTGCTTACGATGAAGAAATGTTCATCAATTATGACGTTAAAGATGCTGTTGAGAGAAGAATATATCCAAACAGTATGAAAGAATTAGATTATTTTTTTTCTTGGGGAGAAGATGATAAAAATGCAATAATTGAAAAATTTCCTGTATTTAAAAGTAAAGTATTCTCAACAGGTAATCCAAGGGTAGATATTCTTAAAAATAAAAATAATGAAGTTTTTAGAGAAGAAGCTGAAAAAATAAAATCTAAATTTGGAAACTTTATATTATTTACCTCAAGTTTTTCAAAAATAAACGAAAATTTACCACAAGAAAGGATTGGTCATGTTTTTAATATGGTATCGATGGGTAAGGATATTAATTCAAGAGAACTTGAAGTTGCAAGAAATTGGCGATCATTATTACAACATGACCTCGAATATTACATAAAATTTATTCAAGATTTTGATAAAAATTTTCCCGATAAAAAATTAATAGTTAGACCACATCCTGCAGAGAATGAAAAATTTTGGTTTGGTTTAACCAGAAATCTTGAAAATGTAATTACTGTAAGTGATAATTTAAGCACAAATGCATGGATTTTAGCTAGTGATTTATTGATTGGTCACAATGACACAACAATAATTGAGGCCTCGTTTTTAAACAAGCCTGTTTTAAACTTTATTCCTTGTAAAGACTATCCTAGCGTTGAATATAATGTCTTAAGAAATTTTACTAAAACTGTAAGATCGATTGAAGAACTCAATAATATTATTAAAAATGAAAATTTTGATGATTATTTTATTAAAGACGTTAATGAGGATAGTTTAAGTATATATTTAAAAAATTTCCCCAATAACCAGTGTTCCGTTAAAAATATTCTAGGTGTGATAAAATCTAGAGAGAAAGAGTTTGAAAGATTCAAAAAAAATGATTTGAAAGTTGGAAGATGGTTCCTAATTTTCTACGAGGCTAGAGGATTTTTAAAACAAATTTTAAAAAAGATACTTTTTTTTAAAAAAAAAGACACAAGAGTTGAAAGAAGAAAGATACAAAAATTTGGTAAAGGTATCTCAATTGAGGAAATAGAAAAAAAATTTAATAAAATGATTCACAATGATAAAATAAATAAGTTCAGAGTAAAAAAAATTTTTCCACATATATTTTTAATAGAAAAAAAATAGTTTAAATGAGTAAGGATATTTTATCGGCAACTAAGGGAAGAACATTACTAGCTCTTAACCAAAAAGTAAGTAATTTTAGGATCCCGATTACAGAGGTTGTCAGTGTGCCTGAAATATTAAGAAATAAGAGAAAAATAAGCCAGATTTTAAAAATTTTTAGAAAACTAAAAATAAATAAGTTGGCTATTAGGTCCTCATCATCAAAAGAAGATCAAGAAGATGACTCCAAAGCTGGCGTTTATAAAAGTTTTTTGAACGTACCAATAAATAATAAAAAAAAAATAGAATATTGTATTAATGAGATTATTAGAAATTTTAAGATTATTAATAAAAAAACTCAGAAAGATGAGATAATTTTTCAGGAAATGGTAAAGAGTGTATCTTCAAGCGGGGTCGCTTTTACTCACGATATAAATAATGGAGCACCTTATTATATAATTAATTATGACGATACTACAGGTTTAACAAATACAGTTACATCAGGTAGTGGAAAGTTTTCAAACAAATCTTTGTACATCTATAGAGATGATACTAGATTACTGAAATCTGTAAGATTTATAAGATTGATTGAAGCAATAAAGGAGTTAGAAAAACTTTTAAACGATCAATATCTAGATATAGAATTTGCAATTGATAAAAAAAATAATCCAATCTTATTACAAGTAAGAAGAATCACTAAAATTAAGAAGTGGAAAAAAAACGATAAAAAAGTATTTAAATCTTTATTAAATAAAACAAGTAAAAAAGTGGAAAAAAATCTTACTAAATATGAACGAGGATTTAGATCACCTAATTATTACGGTCAAATGCCCGACTGGAATCCAGTTGAGATGATAGGTCTTCATCCCAGACCATTATCATATTCAATTTATAAAAATTTAATTACGTTCAAAACATGGAAAATGGCTAGAAAAATTATGGGGTATAAAGTTCCAAAAGAAAATAATTTGATGGTTAACTTTGCGGGTCAGCCATACATAAATTTTAAGCTTAGCTTGATTTCTTTCTTACCAAAAAAACTACCCATTAAACTTTCAAATAAAATAATAAGTTTTTGGTTATCTAAATTGAGTAAAAATCCAAAATTGCATGACAAAATAGAATTTAACCTAGCAATAACTTGTTTTAGTTTTGATTTTAAAAATAAGATTAAACAGTTAATGCCTAACAATTTAAGCAATTTAGAAATAAGAAAAATTACTAATTATTATTTAGAACTAACTAAAAATTGTATAAATAAAAATAGTATTTTTTCATTAAAAAAATCTCTAAAAAAAATAGATTATCTTTCGTCTCTTCAAAAAAAAAAAGATAAAAAAAGTATAAAAGAAATGCTTAAAGAATGTAGAGAATATGGAACTCTCTATTTTGCGATATTGGCAAGACATGGATTTATTGCAACCACGATATTAAGATCACTCAAAACGATAAATATTATGTCTGAATCGAGAATAAATTTTTTTTTAAATAATATAAGCACAGTAGCAACAGAAATGATTGAAGACTATAATAATTTGAATAAAAAAAAATACGGTAAAAAAATTTTTTTAGATAAGTACGGTCATTTACGACCTGGTACATACGATATTAATTCAAAAAGATACGATCAAACAAATAAATATTTTGTGCAAAGATCTAGAGATGCTGAGTTAAGTACTAAAAAAAAACCTTTTAAGATTAAAAACATTGAAAAAAAAAATATAGACAAGCTTTTGAAAAGGTATCAATTAGGTATTAAGAATAGTGAAGAATTGTTTTATTATATAGAAAAAGCTATACAGTTGAGAGAATACTCTAAATTTGTATTTACGAAAAGTATTAGTTCTATTCTTGAAAAAATTGCTATTTCAGGAAAAAGAGAAAATTTAACAAGGGATGAAATGTCTTATTTCAGTTTAGAAAATCTGAATATTAATAAAAAAAAAAAATTTATAAAGATTTATAAAAAAGAAAATGTTGTTAAAAATTCAATTAAATTACCCCAGATTATTTTTGATAAATCTAATTGCTATATTACTCCTTTTCAAAATAATATACCAAATTTTGTTACAAGAAAAAAAGTTATTGGAGAAATTATTCATTTAAATACAGTAAACAAAAATTTAAATTTAAAGAATAGAATTGTGATGATTGAAAATGCAGATCCAGGCTTTGATTGGATTTTTTCACATAAAATTAAAGGTTTAATTACAAAGTATGGCGGATCTAATTCTCATATGTCTATACGGTGCTCAGAATTTAGCATACCAGCCGCTATAGGATGTGGAGAAAAATTATTCAATAATATTTCTAGAAGAGAAAAAATTTTTTTAGATTGTTCGCAAAAAAACATTAAGTTACTTGGTTAAATATATGGAAGTTTCAATAATTCTTACAAATTATAATTACTCAAAATTCTTGAAAGCTTCTGTTGAAAGCTGTTTAGGACAAGATTTCGATAAAAAAAAATTTGAGGTAATTTTTGTAGATGATTGTTCAACTGATAATTCAATTTTCTTAGCTGAAAAATATTTATCGCACAAAAATTTTAAAATCTTAAGAAATAAAAAAAATTTAGGAGTAGCTGAAAGTTCAAACAAAGCGATATTGAAGGCTAGAGGAAAATATGTAGTACGAGTTGATGCAGACGATCTAATCTCTCAAGACTTTATTAAATTGTTATTTGCTTACTTAAAAAATAATAAAAATTTATTTTGCGTTGCCTGTGATTATCAATATTTCAAATCAAAAAAAAAAAATTATAAAAGTTGTTTCTGCAAAAGAAAAACCAATATCTTGTGGTATCATGTATAATAGATCAAAACTTATATCACTTGGACTATATGATAAAAATTTTAAGCATCGAGAAGAAGAAGAACTTAGAGCAAGACTGGGTGATAAATATCAAATTCAATATTTAGAATTGCCACTTTATTTCTACAGGATGCATGGAAAAAATAAAACTAAACAAGATGATTATATAAGTGTCTATAAGGCTAAACTAGAACAAATTAAAAATAAAAAGAAAATTGAACTATTAAAATCTAAATTAGGAAAAAAACCAAGAGTAGTTGTTATTATTCCTGCTCGAGGGGGATCTAAGAGATTAAAAAGAAAAAATTTATATAATGTTTGGAATAAACCAATGATTTATTGGTCTATAATTGCTGCAAAAAAATCTAAATTAGTTAAAGATGTTTATGTTTCATCTGAGGATAAAGAAATCTTGAATTACGCAAAAAAAAATGGTGTGAAAGTGATTAATAGACCAACTCATTTATCTGACGATTACGTTTTTAAGATGGAGGCAATTTCACATGCAACAAAAGAAATATCAAAGTTTAGGAAACCTACAATTATTGTAAGTCTTCAAGCAAATTCACCACAAATCTCTCATCATGATATAGATAAGTGTATTTTACATTTAGTTAAATATAATTTAAGTGAGGTAATGTCAGTTGACAAAAATAATAATCAAAATGGGGCTATTAGAGTTTTAAAATATGAGGCTGTATTTCAGAATAGTCTAAGTACATATGCAGGATTTGTGTATAGTGATATTTTAGATATTCATACAAAAAAAGATGTAGTAAATTTGATTAAAACAACAAAAAGATGAAAACAAACAAATTACAGAGAAATGTAAAAATAATCTCAGAAATACACCCGCAGTTTATGGGGTCTAAGAATGAAATTAAAAGAATGATTATTCAGTCAAAAATAGGAGGTGCAGATTATGTAAAAGTTCAACTTTATAGTAGTAAAAAACTTTTTGGAAATAAAGATAGAGAATATTTAGAAATAAGTTTTAATGAATTAAAAGAGTTAAAAAAATTTTCTGAAGACCAAGACATTAAAATTTTTGCTTCGATTTTTGATGCTGAAAAAATTGACTGGTGCGAAAAGTTAGATTTTGAAATGTATAAGATAGCCAGTCGTACCGTTGAGGATAAGAGTCTTTGTAAAAAAATAATTTCAACTAAAAAAAAAATAATAGTGTCTTTGGGAATGTATGATTACGAAAAAAAGGGTATTCCATTCAAAGATAAAAATATCGAGTATTTATATTGTATTTCAAATTATCCAACCGACTATAAAAAGATTAAAATGCCAAATTTTGATAAAAGTTTTTTTTCTGGTTTTAGTGATCACACAATAGGAATTGGGGCTTGTTTGTTTGCTGTATCAAGAGGTGCCGAGTACATCGAAAAACATTTTTCAAATAACAATTCGATGAATGTTGATACTCAAATGGCACATATTTGTAGTATGAATTATGAGGATTTGGCATTACTAAGAAGATATTCTGATAATTTAACTCTACTGAGATCTTATATTTAGCAAAATATTCACTTTGATGAATAAAAAAAAAATTATTTATATTATTTTTGAAAATGCTAATAGAGAGTTATTTGGTAAACTTCTTCTTTGTGCTTATGCCTTAAATAAAGATTATCATGTAGTTATCGGTGAAAAAAATGAATTAAGATCAATCATAAAGTATCTTCCCCCGGGTATAATTATTGAAAAAGCTCTTAGAAAAGGGAGTAATAAGCGATTTAATCATTGGAAGAAATTGGGTCACAAAATTTATTCTCTTGATGAAGAAGCTATAATGTATCACGATAACAAGATATATCTAAGGCAAAATATAGATAACGACATCAATTCATACATTAACCTTTTCTTTTTGTGGAGTGAAAAACACAAAAAAATGATTAAAAATAACAAAGTTGTAAAAAAATCAAAGATTGTTGGTAACCCAAGAATTGACATATTAAAACAACCTTGGAGACAGATATATGATCTTAAAGCTAAAAAGTTAATTGAAAAACATGGTGAATTTATATTTATTTCATCTAGATTTGGATCTGTAAATAGAAACAATCCTTTAAATAAACTTCAAGACTCAAAATCAATGATTACTACTAAGTCCTATTTTAATGAGTCGACAAAACTTTTAAATTATTTTTATAATCTACCATTTGAGTTACGAAAAAAATTTCCAAAAACTAAAATAATAATAAGAACACATCCCTCAGAAAGTGATAAGGAGTGGAAAAAAATTGCTAAAAAAGTTAAAAACTGCGAGGTTATTTTTCAAGGTAGTGCAATACCTTGGATTTTGGCTGCAAAGAAAGTTATTCATAATAGAGATACCATTGGATTGGAGTCTTGGATATTAAAAAAAAAAACGATTTGTTTTGATCCATTTCACGGTAGCGGACTACATGATAAGTTATTTAAAAAGATTTGCCATATTTGTAAATCTTATTCAGATGTTAATAAATTGATAATAAAAAATAAAAAAGAAAAAAATATTAAATATTCTAACCTAGATAATTGGTATACAAACTCTAAATCTGAAGATTTATCATTTAAAAAAATAATAGATAGTTTTAATCATCTAGATATAAAAAAACAAAACCTTAAATTTTCTAATCTAATCTTTCTTAATTTGATAAGTATAGTTAAAAAATTTTTAACATTTTTTAGCTTAATTAAAAAAAAAAATAGATATTTTAAATATTATTCAGATAAAAAAATTGGTGATTTTATGAGATTTGAAATAAATGATAATATCTTAAAATTTTCAAAAATTATTAACCAAAAAAAAATTAACTTAAAAATGTATTCAATTGGAAAAAGAGTATTTTTTATAAATAAACAGAATTTATGAAATTGAAGAAAAAAATTTTAATAATTACCGCAAATGAATTAAGACATATTTTTTTTAGGAGGAAAATATCAAATAATAAAAATTTTGAGGTTTGTTTATGTTTGAGTGAAGATAATTCGAAAAGACAGAGTACCAAATTTTTTAGATTTAAAAAAAAAAATAAAATTAAGAGTCACTTTCTTTTAAGGCAAATTTACGAAAAAAAATACTTTAAAAGCTATATAAAAAAAACAAAAGAAATAAAAAATCTCAAAATTATAAAGAGAGGTCAATTTAATAAAGATAAAAAACTTATAAATGAAATTTTAAATCTTAAGCCAGATTATTTGTTGAGTTATGGTTGCTCAATAATCAAGGATCCAATTTTAAAACATTTTAAAAATAAATCTTTAAATATACATTTAGGTCTTTCTCCATATTATTTGGGAAGTGGAACAAATTTTTGGCCTTTTGTAAATAATGAATTACAATTTGTTGGAGTTACATTTATGAAACTTAATGCAGGAATTGATGATGGACCTATAATACATCAAATAAGACCAAATTTTAAACATCATGATAATGTACATACTGTAGGTAATAGACTAATAAAAGAAACTACTGTAGTTGTGAATAAAATTCTTAAAAATTATGAAAAATTGGAAGTATGTAGTTTTAAAAAAAATAAAAAAAATAAAATATTTTTCAAAGCAGACATAAAAGAGGATGATATTGAAAAGCTTCTTTACAATCAAAATAACATGATTATTAAAAAGTATTTAAAAGATAGAAATAGATTAATTAAAAAATTTCCAATTTACAGAAACAAATTATTATAATGAAAAGTATAATGTATCATTATGTAGAGAAATTTAATCCTAAATTAAAATATTTTTCATATCTTGATGTTAAAAATTTTGAAAAACAATTGAAATATTTTAAAAAAAAATACATATTTTTCGATTGTAATGATTTATTTAATAAAAATTTCGAAAAAAAAAATTTTTCAAAAAAAATATTCCTTACTTTCGATGATGGACTTATGTGTCATTATAAATATGCCTTTAAGATATTAAAAAAACATAAAATAAATGCAATTTTTTATATACCATCTGGACCTATTCTTGAAAAAAAAATTTTACCGGTACATAAAATTCATTTGATACTTGGTAAATGTGGAGGAGAAAAAGCTTATGATTATCTTAAAGATATTATTCTTGAAAAAAAATTTTTAGATAAAGATAAAATCAAATATTTTGAAAATAAATTATATGTAAACCAAAGAAATGATAATAAGACTTTTCTTTTTAAAAAAATATTAAACTACTATATAGATGAAAAAAAAAAACAAAAAATTGTTGATAAAATATTCTATCATTTTTTTAAAAATCAGGAAAAATATTTTTTTGATAAATTATATATGAAAAAAAAACATATAAAGACATTGTTAGATAGTAACATGGTTATCGGAGCGCATAGTCATTCACATAGGGTTTTATCAAATTTAAATACTCAAGAGTATAAGAAAGATATTTTATTATCACTTAAATTTCTAAAAAGTTTTGATAACAAAAAAACTTTTTCATATCCATATGGAGGATTTCATACCTTTAATAAAAAAATACAGAAATTTATGGAAAAAAACAAAGTATCTTTTTCAGTAAATGTTGAACCCAGAGATATCGTATACAAGGATCTTATGCATCGAAAGCAAGCTTTACCAAGATATGACTGTAATAAATTTATATATGGAAAAATAGCGAAGGTATAATTGAAATGGTTTTAATAACAGGAGCAGCAGGATTTATTGGATATCACACTTCAATTAAGTTTATTGAAAACAAAATAAAAGTAGTCGGCATAGATAATATTAATAACTATTATTCTACAAAATTAAAATTAGATAGAATTAAAAATCTTAAAAAAAATAAATTTAAGAAATATTTTAGATTTTATAAAACAGATATAACAGACCAAAAAAAAATGGAAAAAATTTTTAAAAAAGAAAAGATTAAATATGTAATTCACTTAGCTGCTCAAGCAGGGGTAAGATATAGCCTAATTGAGCCTTATTCTTATACGAAAAATAATCTAATGGGGACCTCGGTTATTTTAGAATTATCAAGAAAATATAGAATAAAAGATTTATTTCTTGCAAGTACTAGTAGTGTCTATGGTTTAAACAAGCGATACCCGTTTCATGAAGGACTTAATACGGATAGTCCAGCACAATATTATGCTGCAACAAAAAAATCTAATGAGGTAATGACGTTTTCTTATAGCCACTTGTTTAAATTGAGAGCTACAATTTTTAGATTTTTTACAGTATATGGCCCCTGGGGTAGACCAGATATGGCACTTTTTAAATTTACAGAAAATATGTTAAAAAAAAAACCTATTCAGGTATTTAATTATGGAAATCATGTTAGAGATTTTACCTACGTTGAAGACGTGTCTAATATCATTTTAAAGTTATACAAAAAGAAAAAGAATTATAACTTTAATATTTTTAATATTGGAAATAATAAACCTGTGAGTCTAAAAGTTTACATAAATGAAATAGAAAAAAATTTGAATATAAAGTCAAAAAAAAAATATTTACCTTTGCAAGTTGGAGATGTTTATAAGACTTTTTCAGATAGTAGAAAGATATATAAATTTATAAAGTACAAACCAAAAACAGATGTAAAATATGGAATTAAAAAATTTATAGAATGGTATATTAATTATTTTAAAATTAAAAAATGACAATAAAAATTATAGCTGAAATAGGATCTGTACATGATGGTTCTTTTGGAAATGCAAAAAATTTAATTGAAACAGCTGCAAAATGTGGAGCTGATATTGTAAAATTTCAAACACATATTTCTAAGTATGAAAGTATAAAAAATGCTCCAAGGCCAGTTTTTTTTAAAGATGAAAATAGGTATGAATATTTTGAAAGGACTAAGTTTAGTTTTTTACAATATAAAAAACTTATCCAAATAGCAAAAAAAAATAAGGTAGAATTTTTATCTTCGCCCTTTTCAATAGAGGCAGTAAATTTTTTAGAGAAGTTAAATTTAAAAAAATATAAAATACCGTCTGGAGAAGTAAACAACTTACCCTTAATTGAAAGAATTAGCAAAACAAAAAAAGAAGTTTTTCTTTCGAGTGGAATGAGTAATTTAAATGAATTAAAAATTGCTTTAAATATTTTAAAAAAAAATTGTAAAGTGACAATCTTACAATGTACCTCAGAATATCCATGCAATTTAAAAAATGTAGGCTTAAATAATATACTTAGTTTTAAAAAAAAATTTAAAACGGATATAGGTTTTTCTGATCACACATCTGGAAATACTGCATCAGTAATTGCTGCATATCTTGGGGCAACGATTATAGAAAAACATTTTACTTTTTCTAAACATATGTATGGAAGTGATGCCAAGTATGGTATGGAACCAGATCAATTTAAAATTTTTGTAGATAAAATTAGAGAAGCAGCCATTCTAAAAAATAATCCTATAAATAAAGACGTTCTATCAAAAAATTTAATTCAAATGAAAAAAATATTTGAAAAAAGTATTTTTATAAAAAATAAGATAGAAAAAAATAATAAAATTAAATTTAATGATTTAGAATTTAAAAAACCAGGAGATGGTATAAAAGCCTTTGATTATAAAAAAATTATTGGATTAAAATTAAAAAAGACATTACCGTCAGGAACTAAGCTGAAAATAAATGATTTAAAAAAATGAAAAGAAAAATTTGTGTATACATTGGATCAAGAGCAAATTATGCTAGTATTAAAAGTGTATTAATCGCTATAAAAAAAGAAAAAAAGTTAGAACTACAAATTATTCTAGCTGCATCAGGTGTGCTTGACAAATATGGTGATTTAGAAAAGATAATAAAATCTGATGGATTTAAAATAAACTCTAAAATTTACTCTCTCTTGGAAGGAGAAAATCCGATAACTATGGCTAAAACAACAGGATATGGCTTAGTAGAGATTACAACTGAGCTGAGTAAATTAAAACCTGAATTTTTAGTTGTGGTTGGTGATAGATACGAAACACTTTCGGCAAGTATTTCAGCAGCATATTTAAATATTAAAATTGCTCATACAATGGGTGGAGAGATAACAGGCACTATTGATGAAAGCATTAGACATGCTAACACAAAATTTTCTCATGTACATTTTCCATCCAGCAAAAAAGCAAAAAAAAATATTATTAATTTAGGAGAGGATCCAAAAAATGTTTTTCACGTTGGTTGCCCAAGAATAGATATTGCCAAAAGTGTAATTAAAAGAAAAGAAAAGTTAAACTCTAATGTAATTTTCAAACATGGGGTTGGAAAAAAATTTGACCTTACAAAAAATTTTTTAGTTTTATCTCAGCATCCTGTTACAACAGAATATGAGCAGTCTATGCAACATATATTAAATTCTCTTGAGGCTCTTAAAATTATCGGTATGCCAACACTTGTTTTTTGGCCAAACTCGGACGCTGGTTCAGATGGCGTTTCAAAAGGGATTAGACTGTTTAGGGAAAAAAATAAATTAATAAATTTCTTTTTTATAAAAAACTTATCAACAAATCATTATCTTAATATATTAAATCATACAAAATGTCTTATCGGAAATTCATCTAGTGGTATTAGAGAGGGAAGTTATATAGGAACTCCAGTTGTAAATATTGGTTCGAGACAAACTGATAGAGAAAAAGGATTTAATGTAATAGAGGTTAAAAATAATAAATTACAAATTATTAAA
>MDSZ01179929.1_pt1 | contig 13712 bp, 12 predicted proteins | sample 811201 | NCBI WGS metagenome assembly MDSZ01 (sample SAMN05326647, study PRJNA326480) | marine metagenome | isolation source: seawater | place: Indian Ocean: North | collected 2010
CCTTTTCATTAAAGATTTTAAATGACTTAAACTAATTCCTCGAAATTCATTCCACTCAGTCATGATAACAACACCGTCTGAATCTTCACAAGCTTCTTCCCAAGAATTTTTGTAAGAAATATAAGGAAATATAATTTTCATTGAATCATTTGCAACAGGGTCAAAAACCTTAACCTTTCCCCCCATATCTTTAATATTCTTAATCATTTCTATAGAAGCTGATTCTCTTATATCATCTGTATTTGGCTTAAAAGAAAGTCCTAAAATAGCAATCACCTTATTTTTAAAATCACCACCAATTAAATTCTTCATTTTATTTACCATTCTTAGCTTTTGTGCTTTATTTGTTTTAATAGCTGCTTCAATTGTTCGAATCTTATTACCATTTTTTCTACCTATTGCAGCAAAGGCTTCAGTATCTTTAGGGAAACAAGACCCTCCATACCCAGGACCTGGATGTAAAAACTTAGAACTTATCCTACCATCTTGCCCCATCACTTTTGATACTTGCTTAACATCAGCACCTAATGATTCACATAAATTTGCCACTTCATTTATATAACTAATTTTTAGAGCTAAAAATGCATTAGATGCGTATTTTATCATCTCAGCTGTAGTTACAGTTGTATATACTATTGGCTGTTTATTTTTAAAGAGAGGACCATATATTTCTTTCATTATATAAAAAGATTTTTTACTTGATCCACCAATTACAACTCGATCAGGCCAAAGAAAATCATTTAATGCTGACCCTTCCCTTAAAAATTCAGGATTAGATACATAATCAAAAAGCACATCATTTTTTTTTGCCTTGTTTATTATATTTATAATTTTTTCACCTGATCCAATTGGTACTGTGCTTTTTGTACATATAACTGTGTATGAATTTAAATATTTACCTATAGTTTTAGCTGCAGATTCAACATACTTAAGATCTGCTTTACCATCCTCTCGCATTGGAGTCCCTACTGCAATGAAAATTACATCTGCATTTCTGATTGCAATCTCTGGATCATTAGAAAAAAAGAGTCTTCCTGCATTAATATTCTTTTTTATTAATTCTTCTAATCCTGGTTCATATATTGGGATTTTCCCTTTTTTTAGAGATTTAATTTTTTCCTCAGATATATCATAGCAGGTGACTTTGTGTCCAAAATCTGAAATCCCTGTACCGCTAACAAGTCCAACATAACCAGTACCAATAAATGTGACATTTTTCATAAAAATCCTTTTTTTTACAACAATCCAAGCCGTCTTCTCAAAAGCCATTCTGTTGAAACTAATATGATTAAAAAAATAACTACTCCTATGTTATTTCTTAGAGTTAACCTAGTATGACCTATTGTTTTATCAATCTTTTTATCAATATTATTAATTAATTCTTCCCTACTGTCCCAATAATTAAAAGTTCCATTAGTTTGATTTGCTAATTTTTTCAATGGCAATTCATTTAAAAAAACTTTATTTAATTCAATTTGACTTTCTTGAACATGGATTTCTCCTTCACTAACAATCCTAGATTGTTCATCATCAAATATTTCTACTTTATAATCCAATTTTCCCGCTTTAGATGCCCAAAACTTTCCTTCATAATTTTTTTTGTCAGAATCATAAAAAAGTTGCTTAGTATTTATTAGGGAATCATTACTGTAAACATGTATATAACCTTCTGAACTATGTCTTGAATGAATAATTGGCTTACCAACAACTAAAATTTGTTCACCTTGCTGATATGAATCTTTACTAGATCTAAAATAGAAATTTTTTTCATTATTTGTCCTTATAAGCCACGTAATTATTGGATTGAAAAAATCTCTAAAAAAATTGCTGTTTTTTTCATTATTAGTTTTAAAATATAACTGATTAAGATCAGGAGATGTCCATACTGCAAATCTTAATGGACCTTTTTCTGATAATAATAATAAAGGTACTTGCATTTCTGAAATTGAAAAGTTTGCAAGTACGTTAGCATTATTTGGTTCAATATTAATTCCAACATAAATAGGAGGGAAGTTATTTTGATATTCATTATTAAAACTAGAAACAGAAAAAGGGAAAGTAAGTTCCCAATTTTCAGTAATCTCCCATGGAAATTCAGACTCTAATTTAATTATTGATTTCTTGTAGTTTAGTTCCATTAATTTTAAATACGACTCAAAAATATTTTTTTGGATATCATAACCTGTAATTAAAGCTAAACTAGTTTTTTGAGAGAGTATTTTTTTTGCAAAAACTCTTAAATATGAATTCCATTCATCTGCATTTTCATCAATTGGATGATTATCAAATATAATTAAGTCATATTTTGTATCCCAAAATTTCTTTATAGGAATTGAGTAATTATTATTGCGATATATAAAATGATCACATTCTATCTTTGAATTATTTAAAATATTTTTTTTTAGAAATTGTGTATTAAAATTTGGTGCTCCAGTTATAAGCGCTATCCGGTACATGTTTTTCAAAACATGCAAAGAAACTATTTGTTTATTATTTTCAATATTTATCTCATCTGCAATAGAATTGACTTGTACTCGATATTCTATTTTTCCTGTTTGATCTGGGTTAACCATAAAACGAACTTTATCTACACTATTATTTCCTGATGAGAAAATAACTTTCGATCCCATAAGCTTATTCTTCGAATATAGTGTTATGTTAAGCTTTTTATTAGGCTCACCGCTATGCGTGATAGAAGCAATTAATTCTGCATTATCTCCCTTTATAATAACCGGAGGTGCATCTATTGATTTAATTGCCACATCTACAAATGGAGAAGTATTACCTACTCCTATAATATGTATTGGTTTAGAAATATCAAAATTTTCTAATCCTAATTCTTTACCTAAGTTTGCTTGCCCATCAGTAATGATTACTGATCCTGCAGAATTTTTATTCTTATTACTTTTAATATGATCTAAAACTAATCCAAGGTTTGTTGACCCCTGAGAGAATTTTTTTTCACCCAGAATCCAACTTGTATCAAGCACAGATCCAAAACTGTAAATATTATTTTTGATTTTTTTCCTGTTTATTTGATGTATTAAGTTATCAATTCCTGAAACTAAAGCAACTGATGAAGGTTTAGAATGGTATGCCATACTTAACGATTTATCAATATATACATTCCAAGGTAATTCTTTTACTTTTGAAACTGAGAAGTTGAATCTAGGGTCTAAAAAAAGAAATAATAATAGTGTAAAAGTCAATATGCGAATTATTATTAATAACTTATAATTACTTAAATTGAATACTTTTCTAAAGACAAAATATATTATACTAAAGGCTATAATTAAGAGAAACCAAAATAGATGTGATGAATAGGTGAATTCAAAATTCACAATTATGATAACTTCAGGTTTGGCTGAGCACTGAATGACAGTGACTCATAGTTTTTTAATTGTAATTTCTTTTCTCCTAAGTAGCTTATCATCGCACCATTATCAGTACAATAGGATAGGTCGGGAAACATAATTTTATTATCCCCCAAAACTAATCTAAGACCATTCCTCAAACATTGATTTGCTGCAACACCGCCAGCTATTACACATTTATCTACATTTCTAATCTTCATTGCCATTGTTACTTTTTGAATAAGAACATCAATTATTGCTTGCTGATAGCTTGCTATAACATCTTTTTTTGATAACCTCTTAGTTTCCTTAAAATCATCCATAAAATAAAGCAATGAAGTTTTTAAACCGCTAAAGCTAAACTCTAGATTATTTTTTCCCATAAGACTTCTTGGAAATTTGATCGCATGCGGATTTCCACCTATCGCTGCTTTTTCAATTTCTGGTCCACCAGGATATCCTAACCCTAAAATTCTAGCCCCTTTATCAAATGCTTCACCGGCTGCATCATCCCTCGTCTCACCTAAAAGTTTATATTGCCCAATTCCTCCCACATACCATAATTGTGTATGCCCTCCTGAAACAAGCAAGCAGATAAATGGTAATTCAAGTGAAGGATCAGCGATAAAGTTTGAAAAAATATGACCTTCAAGATGATTGATAGGAATAACCGGTATATTTAAGCCAAGACCTAGCCCTTTCGCAAAACAAATTCCAGTCAATAATGTTCCATTTAATCCCGGACCTTGTGTTACAGCGACAGCATTCAAATTTTGAAGATTAATATTTGCTTCTTTGATTGCTTCATGGATCACCTTATTAAGTAAAATCTCATGTTCTCTGGACGCTAATTCCGGTACTACTCCACCAAACTGTGAATGAATAATTTGTTGGCTGACTACACTAGAAGCTATTTTCCCATCTTTACAAACCGCTGCAGCAGTCTCATCACATGAGGTTTCAATACCTAAAACAATCATCTTATTTCTCTGGCCACTGCAATTTCCAAACTTTTAGGAGAAATATCTTTCCAGTTTAATAGCCCAGGTGGCAAATTAACAATTGGTTCATAGAATTGTATTTGGCTACTCCATTCATTGAAACTTATATAAACTTTAATTTCCTCAGGATTTAGCAAAGCAATTCTTTGAACCCCTCCTATAACAGTAAGAGATACTGTTTGAGGTGATGGAAACACTCTAATTTTTTTAGGAACATTATTAATAATTACAGGTATATCTGCTATAATTTTTTCACTAATTTGTTGGATATCTAAACTAATTTGTACATAGGATGGTTTATATTCAATAAGTCTTTGATTTGAAAATACTTTTATTTCTCCGTTAAAAGGAGTTGAGATATTACTGATAGTATCCTTCAAAGTTTGTACATAATGAATTAAAGCTATTTCTTCTTTTGGTCCTGCCACTTCTATCAATTCAGGTTTAAAATTTATATCCCCAACCAACATATAACCTGGGCTAGGGGCAATATGAAGATTAGAAATTATAGGGACTTTTTTGACTTGATATTCATCTAAACTAATTTGAATTCGGTTTGGGTGAATTACCTCAACAAAAGATAAATTGTAATTTAAAGGAAGGACAACTTTTCGAGGATACTTTTCAAAATACTCATTCAAATTGAATTCATATTCTTCAGATATACCTTCTAAGTCTAAAACCAATTTAAATCCAGCGTAACTTTTTAGTAATATGGATTTAAATAAATTCCTTCCTGTTCCTCTAATTTTTATTGATGCATAGGATGGAACCTCTTCTTTATGAGCCATTTGAGCGCTTAAATTTCTGGCCTCGATAGGAAGATCTAATACTAAATCATATTCTTTTTCAGAAACAACAAACAACCATAATAGGAGAGCAAGAATTAGTGATCCAAATGGTATAGCGATTTTTTGACTTACATACAATTGTATTTTTTTTTCTTTCAAGAAATAATATTATTCCTAGTAAACTTTTTTAATTCTCCTCTTCATTATCAGCTCCGACATCTTCTATTTTTTTATTAGGTAAATCACTTTCAACCTGACTAGCTAAATCTATAAGCTCTTGAGGCAGCTCCAATTTCTCCCCCGAATCTGTATTTTGATTATGGAGATATTGCTTCACTTCATCATTTGCAGAAGTTCTTTTAACAGTTCCCGCAAGTTCTTCTTTGTATAAGATAACCTTTTTATCTTCGGGAGAAACTTTCATTACTATTCCAGATAAATTAGCTCCAACTTCATACTGACTAGCAAGATTTCGTCTATCTTTTTTAGACATTTTCCCAAAAGGAATAATCCCTTCAACGTCTCGCTCAAGTAAAGTAATAATCCCTTTATCTAGTATCCTTATTATTTCGCCGCTAACTTCTTTTCCTGATTCAAAATAATCAACAAGTTCAGGCCATGGATCATCTTTAACTTGTCTTAGGCCAAGGGAAATCCGTCGATTCTCTCTTGAGACTTCTAATATTCGAACTTCTAATGATTGTTCTTTTTCTACTATTTCTTTTGGATGTCTAATTACTTTAGTCCAAGACATATCTGAAACATGGATAAGACCATCAATATCCTCTTCTAATTCAGCAAACGCACCAAATTGAGTTAAGTTTTTTATTTTTACATTATGTACAGTTCCAACCATATATTTTTCTTCAATCTTATCCCATGGATCAGGTGTCAACTGTTTAACACCCAAACTAATTTTCCGATCTTCGATATCAATCGATAATACCTTTGCATCTACATCATCACCCATAGAATATTCTTCAGAAGGGTTTTTTATATGTTTAGTCCAAGAAATTTCAGAGTGATGAATTAATCCTTCTATACCCGGTTCTAATTCAATAAAACATCCATAATTAGTTAAACTAACAACTTTTCCTTTGACAATATTTCCAATGGGAAATTTTGTTTCAATATCTTCCCAAGGATGAGGTGTCAATTGTTTTAAACCAAGTGAGACGCGCTTTCTTTCTATATCATATTCAATAACTTTTACAGTTATTTTATCATTCAAACTAATTATTTCAGATGGATGATTCACCCTACCCCAAGAAAGATCTGTAATGTGCAATAAACCGTCTATACCTCCTAGATCTACAAACACGCCAAAGTCTGTTACATTTTTTACACGGCCTTCAATAATTGCCCCAACTTCTAATTCTTCAAATAAAGCTTCTCTTTGCTCTTTTAAACTATCTTCAAGTATAATTTTGTGAGAAACAACAATGTTTTTTCTCGATTCATTAAACTTTACAATGCGTAGTTCTATTTCTTTATCCAAGTAAACATCAAAATCTTGAATTGGACGAACATCAACCTGTGAACCTGGTAAAAAAGCTTGAACTACACCAAGATCAACAATAAGACCTCCTTTTATACGACGTATAATTTTTCCTTTAATAATTTTCTCATTATCGAATGCATCATTTAGCTCTTTCCAACGTCGCATGAAGTCAGCTTTTTCCTTTGACAATATAGTGTTTCCGCCAGCATCCTCGATGTATTCTAAATAAACTTCTACTTGATCACCAATCTGTGGTAAATCATTTTTGTCAAATTCAGAACGATCAATTATACCCTCAGATTTAAAACCTATATCTATTAAAACATCTCTATCATTCATACCCACTACTCGACCTTCTACAAGGGTATTCTCTGAAATATCACCAAATGTATTTGCATATAGCTCTTCCACTTTTTGATCAGCTTCATTGGACGATTCATTTATATCAACTTCATTAATTTTAACTACTTTAATGCTGTCGAAAAGTGTAGGGTCTAAATAATTTTTAGTTTGCTCAAGATTTTCAATTGTAGTAGTTGGCGTATCCTCAACGCTGACCTCTGAAACAGTATCTTTTTCACTCTCAGGAGTCTGTTCAACTTCATTTTGTTCGTTTGTATTTTCAAACATGCTTTGATGTTCCTTTTTTATTGTTTTTTTATTATTTTTATCATTTTTTCAATTTGCTCATCAATCGTTAAATCAGTGGAGTCTATTTTTACAGAACCTTCCGGACGCTTCAATGGAGATAGGTCTCTTGAAGAATCAATAAGATCTCTTCTCTGGATAGACGCCTTAATTTCATCAATCGGTAAATCTTCACCAATTTTTTTCAACTCATTTTTCCTTCGCATGGACCTAACATTTATATCTGCAGTTAAAAAAAACTTGAAATCTGCTTTCGGAAAGACTACTGAACCTATGTCTCTACCTTCGATAACACAATCCATTTTCTTACCTAATTTTCTCTGAAAATCAACTAAAAAATCTCTTACTACCTGCAAAGCACTCACTACACTAACATTTGATGTAATATCTTTTTTCCTTATATCAGAAGGTACTAATTCCCCATTAAGAAATATTTCATTAGCATTCTTATATAAGATATTTGTTTGCTCTAAAAAAGAGCCAACTCTTGAAATATCATTAATGTCAATATTTTCTTTTTTTAGTCCCCAAGTTACCACTCTATACATCGCACCAGTGTCAAGATGGGTGATATTAAGATGCTGCGCCAGCAATCTAGCAGTAGTACTCTTTCCAGATCCCGACGGGCCATCAATAGTGATTATCATGATTTTTTACTCTCAATAAGCCGGCAATATTAACTTTTGTTGATATAAATTCATAATGAAGAAAAATATTTATAATTAGGCTCATAATTTTCTTAACAAGGATATTTCGTTTTTTCGCAACTCCCTATACTCGCCTTCCTTTAAATCTCCTAGTTTAATTTTAGAGAAACCGATACGCTTAAGGCTAAACAATTTAATTTTTAATTTGAAAAATATTCTCCTAATCTCCCTTTTTTTCCCTTGTCTAAGTCGTAAAGTAACTTTGGATCTTGTTTTTTCAGTGATTTGATTTAAAATCTCAGCTTTACCGAATTCTTTAAATCCAATGTAGATGCCTTTTTTTATTTTTCCTTTTTGTAAAGAACTTAGCCGACCTTCAATTATTGCTTCATAATCTTTTGTAACATTATTTTTTGGGTGAGTAAGGAATTGCTGAAGATCTCCATCGTTCGTAAAGAGCAATAGTCCTGTAGTATTCTTGTCTAACCTTCCAACTGGAGTTAATCGAAACTTTTTTGGGATATAATCCATAACAATTTTTCTATTATGAGTATCATTAACTGTGGAAATAACTTTTTTGGGTTTATTAAGCATAATCACAATAGTTTCATTAATTATGGCTATTCTGCGACCATCGTATAATACAATATCATTTTCACTTACCTCGTATGCAGGATTTAAACAAATTTTACCATTTACTTCTGTTGTTGCCATTTTTATCAACTCATCTGATTTTCTTCGTGATGCTATTCCAGATTTAGCTAGAAATTTATTTAACCTAATAATGTACTCCTTAAATATAAATTTAAAATTTTAATCATATTAATTCTTATTGATCATCTTTTCATTTTCGAAAACGGATATCTGTTCTCCTAAAGATGGATCAGCATCAATTAATTCAGAAATTTCTTTCAGTTTTGGCATATCGGATATACGATTTAATCCAAAATATTCTAAAAACTTAGGAGTTGTTTTGTATAAAAGAGGTCTACCTGGACCAACATCCCTGCCTTTAATTTTTATCAATTCATGATTAAGTAAAGTTTTTAAAACACCACTTGAATCTACACCTCTAATTGCTTCTACCTCATATCGACTAATTGGCTGTTTATAGGCAATAATAGCTAAACTATCCATTGCTGCTAAGGATAATTTCAGGCGACCAGATTTTTTAAATAGCTTACTAATAAAGTGTTCATATTCTTTCTTTGAAACAATTTGAAAACCACCTGCAACTTTATTAATTATAAATGCATTTTCATTTTTTAAGTACTGCTTATTTAATTGATCTACTATTTCTTTTAAGTTGGGTGTGTCAGGTTCAAAAACGTTATTAACTTGCGTTTGAGTTAAAGGGTCTCTTGCAGCAAAAAGTAATGCCTCTATAATATTCTTTATTTCAGATTTCCGCACTAAGACTGCAACATAAGGTTAATTAACTGAATATCTGAAAAAACATTAGCCTGATAAACAGCACAGGATCCTTCTTTAACCAAATCCAAAATAGCTAGGAATGTGACAATTACTTCTAATCTGGTTTTAAGTATACTAAGAAGATTATTAAAGCTAAGCTTTCCCTCTCCATCAAAATAATTTAGGATCACTTCTTTTTGCTTTTCTAGCTTTATAGGTTCTTTATTTAATTCAAAAGGAGATAAAACAGGTTTATCATCCATTGCCTTTTTAAATAGTTTTGCCAGATCAAATAATGATACATCCTTAAAAAATGCATCAAGCCCATCATCATTTTTTTTGTTAATTATTGATAAATTTGATTGCCTCTTAAAATGTGCACTTTTTTCAGAAGCCATTTTATTGAGAATATCCGCAGCACTCCGGAATCTTTTATAATCTATTAATTTTTGCATTAATTCAGTTCGAGGATCAATACTTTCACCTTCTTCATCTAGCTCAATACGAGGAATCATCATTCTAGCTTTAATTCTCATAAGAGTAGATGCCATTACTATAAACTCGCCAGCAATCACCAAGTTAAGACGCTTCCACTCATTAATAGTGTCAATAAAATCTTCAGTAATTTTTGATATAGGGATATCATAAATATCTAATTCATCTCTTCTGATGAAATATAAAAGTAAATCTAATGGACCTTCAAATTTTTCTAATTGTATTTTGAAACTCATTAATTAAAACCTATTCCTACGGTGGATTTTACTTTATCTAATACTTCTAATGCTATGAGCTTTGCCTTCTTTGCACCAAAGCTTAGAATGTCCTTTATATCATCTGGCTTAGAGTGCAACAATGATCTTTTTTTTCGATAAGGCGAAAAATAGTCCATTATTTTTTCAAACAATTCTAATTTAACATCTCCATATCGTAATCCAGGAGCATCATATTTTTCTGAAAGCGCTTTTTTCTCACTTTCATCAGCAAACAAACAAAAAAGACGAAATAAGGGAGTGTCTTTATCCTTTGGATCGCTTACAGGGGTATTATCAGTAATAATGCTCATAATTTTTTTACGAATCTCTTCATCCTTTCCAAAAATTGGGATGGTATTGTTGTAGGATTTACTCATTTTTTGTCCATCAGTGCCTGGAATTAATTGTGTTTCTTTTACTATATCTGACTCTGGTAAAATAAATACCTCTCCGTAATTTGCATTAAACTTCTTAGCAATTTCTCTCGCCATTTCAATATGCTGTTTTTGATCTTTTCCTACAGGAACCAAGTTACTATTATAAAGTAAAATATCTGCTGCCATTAAAATTGGATATGAATAGAGACCCATATTTGGTTTCAATCCTTTAGCAATTTTATCTTTGTAGGTTGTAGATCTTTCCATTAATCCCACACCTGTATATGAAGATAAGATCCAGGATAGCTCGGAAACTTCAGGAACATCAGATTGAACCCAAAATGTTGTTTTTTCTGGACTAAGACCTAACGCAAGAAAGTCGCAGACTGCGTCGTATGTGTTTGATATTAAAATTTCCGGACTAGGGTTAGCTGTTAAAGCATGATAATCTGCAATAAAACAAAATAAATCATTCTTCTCTTGATAATCTATCATCTTAGACATCATGCCGAAATAATTACCTAGATGTAAATAACCAGAAGGTTGAATTCCACTTAGAACTCGTTTTTTGTTTTTATCCATCGCTTAAATTTTCAATTAATTTTAAACGGTTCCATAAATAAATACGGTTTCCATTCTTCTTGTTTATCATTTACATACTTATAAAAATAATGCAGACGATTAGGTCTTTTTGGTTTTCTTTTTAATATCATGCTTGCCTCCTCAGGAGTTTGATTACCTTTTTTTTGGTTACAGGGCTTACATGCAGTTACTAGATTTTCCCACAGATCTTGCCCGCCTCTACCTTTTGGAAGTATATGATCAATCGTAAGTGGTGAGTTTTTATCACCGCAATATTGACAAATGTGTTCATCTCTAGATAAAATATTCTTCCTATTAAGATCAACTGACAAATTATCATACCTTACAAAATCTCGTATTTTAATCACACTTGGCAAATTAAAGGTAATTGAAGGACTATTAACTTTTTCCTCATAATTGGCTAAAATATCAACCTTATTTAAAATTTCTAAACATATTGCTCGTTTTGCAGTACAAACCATCATTGGAGCATAATTAGCATTCAGAACCAAAACAGCTCTGCTAAGCAGTTGATTACTAAATGAAGTTTGATGACTTAATTTCACAACTCGAACTTAAGCCTAATGGAAGCACTAGACAGATAGATATCTAGAAGATTTTTATTAAAATTAATATGATTTTTATCTAATGATTCCTTTTTTACATATCCCTGAGAATGAACTATATCATATCCCCCACAAGAAAAACCAACGTGGCTGATTTCCCCTTTTTTTCCAAAAAAATGTAAATCTCCTTCTTGAGCTTCTTCTAAATCTATTTTAAAAGGCTCTAAAAATCTCCATTGATCCTTTGAATCTCTTGGCACTTTAAATCCGTATATCTCTAGAACAGATTGAACCAGGCCTGAGCAATCAAATCCTAATGAAGTTTTCCCCCCCCATTTGTAAGGTATATCCAGAAGATTATTAAGAGTTTTCAAAATATTGTTATAATCGAGTTTTTGCCCAATAATGATAGAGCCAGCACGTTTTTTATTTAATTTTGCACCAAATGGATATTTTGGATTGAAAAATCCTTTATATTCAGGGTACGCAATAATATGAGAAGGATCATTCTTCACTGCAGATACAAATCCATAAAAATTTTTAACCCAACCTTTATAGCCATCATCACACCTAACAAAAAGCCAACTTTTTTTTACTTTAAGAATTTTACAAGAATCACCAAAAACCATCTCAGTAAGATAGTTTGAATTAAAACTCGCATTTTCATATACTGGAGCTACTCCAGTAGAGACTACAAACCAATCATTATTATTAAATTTCATCGGTTAAAATTTATTTTAATGAAAACCAGAATATACAATATTTGTTATTGGATTAACTTCTATATATATATAATTTTTTTTTGAAATATCATTAGCAACAGGGAAAGTTGTGAAATTCAACTACAGTCCCCGCTACTGTAATTGCAGCAAAATGGATCAAGATCCATTCAATACACTTTGTTGGAGAAGGAGATCCTAATGACACTGCGTAAGTCAGGAGACCTGAGCTATTGATAATTAATGATAAATAACAATACTTTCGGGTGAAAAGTTATGTGAGGTCTTTCTCCTTTCATTTCTTTATTCCTGTCAACTTAAGGAAAAATATGATATACATAATTCCATTAGCTTTACTATTATTTAGTTGTGAAGATAATGTAACAGAAAATTTAGGAAGCGAAGAGTTCAGTCTACTGTTTATCGCTAGTGAAGGCAATTTCGGATCAAGCAATGGATCTATCGAAGTCTTTAAACAACAAGAAAAGATACAAACAGTTAGTAATGTTGGGGATGTTATTCAATCTATCCTGGTTTTTGAAGATGACTTGTTTGTTGCAGTAAATAATAGCCATACTATTAAAAAATATGATATTACTGAGTCTGGACTTGCGCTGCCAGGTATTGAGATATCAACGAATAACTCAGGTCCACGGGAGATGTGTGTGGTAAATGATAAATTATATTTTACCAATTGGTTAACAAAAGATATTAAAGTGTTGGATTTAAATACTTATGCCATTTCCTCATTTTCTACTTTGAATAATGTTCCAGAAGATATTGTATCTGACGGAAGTTTCTTATATGTTAGTACACCTCATCAAGAATTATACGATAACCAAGGATCTTTAATAGCAAAAATTGACCTTTCTGATGGAAGCATTGTTGAATCGTTTAATGTTGGTTTAGGTCCAGAGCAGCTTTACTTAGATGAAAATTTATTGTTTGTATCTAGAACATCTTATGACGCAAACTGGTCAGCTAGTTATGGATCGAGTAAAGTAAATATTAGTAATGGAAATGTTGAAATTATTACCTATGGTGTAGGAACAGCATGTCGAGCAGATATTTTCAAATTTAAAGACGCTATACATAGGGCTACCTCCGAAGGTGCAGTGCCTTTAGATGCAGAACTTAATTTAAATATTGCTGCAAAAATAGGAGATCTTAATGGAGTTTATTCTGGAAAAGTGCTCAATGATGAATTAATATTAGGGACAACTGACTACAATGCTCCTGATACAGTTTTTCTCTTTAGTAGATCAGATGAATTAATACAAACTTTCGAAGTAAATGTTCTTCCTGGAGATTTTGCAATTTATAACAACTAATCTTGAAATTTCCATTTAATTGAAAAATTAA
>MDSZ01159058.1_pt1 | contig 13710 bp, 16 predicted proteins | sample 811201 | NCBI WGS metagenome assembly MDSZ01 (sample SAMN05326647, study PRJNA326480) | marine metagenome | isolation source: seawater | place: Indian Ocean: North | collected 2010
ATTTTCTTGTTGAACATAAAGACGAAGAAGATGAGATAGTAATTCTCGATGACTATTCAGATAATGAAAAGACAAAAGAGATACTTGACACAATGTGTTCGATTCACGAAATCAAATTTGAACAAAGACATTTACTAAAAGATTACGCTGGGCAAAAAAATCACTTGACTCGTATGTGTTCAGGTGATTATATTATAAACATAGATTCTGATGAAATACCACATAAATTTTTGATTGAAAATATAAAAGGTATTTTAGAAGCAAATCCAACAATAGATTTATATTGGGTGCCACGAGTAAATACAGTTGATGGTATAACACAAGACCATATTGATAAATGGAGATGGCAAGTGAATGAAAAAGGTTGGGTTAATTGGCCAGATTATCAGGGTAGAATTTGGAGAAACAGGCCAAATATATTGTGGAAAAATAAAGTACATGAAGTATTAATGGGTTATAGAGAACATACACATCTTCCAGCAGAGGAAGAGTTTTGTTTCTATCATCCTAAAACAATAGGTAGACAAGAGAAACAAAATCAATTTTACGAGGGAATATAATGAAAAAAACACATATAATAGCAGAAATTGGCATTAATCACAATGGTGATTTAGATATAGCAAAGAAATTAATTGATGTAGCAGTTTTATCAGGTTGTGATTCAGTTAAATTTCAAAAGAGAAATCCAGATGTTTGTGTACCAGAACATCAGAAATCTGTGATGAGAGATACGCCTTGGGGTAGAATGACATATCTTGATTACAAGTACAAAGTTGAATTTGGCCAAGAAGAATATGATGAAATAGATAGGTATTGTAAAGCGAAAGGTATTGAATGGTCAGCTTCACCCTGGGATATGGATAGTTTGGAGTTTTTAAATCAGTATGATTTGCCATATATAAAAATACCTTCAGCTATGTTGACTAATAAAGAATTGGTAATAGCTGCAAGAAATACAGGTAAAAAAGTTATTCTTTCTACTGGTATGAGTACTTATGAAGAAATAGAATTAGCTAATACATGGTTAATAAATGGAGGTACTGTATTAAATTATTCTGATAATAAAGGTAATAAGAATTACGCACTATTGCATTGTAATTCACAATATCCAGCACCATTGGAAGAGTTGAATTTAGCTGCTATTAAAACATTGAAAGAAAGATTCTTTTGTGAAGTTGGTTATAGTGGTCATGAATTTAGATTGGGTACATCAGTTGCCGCAGTTTATCTTGGTGCAACAATTATCGAAAGACATATTACATTAGACAGAACAATGTGGGGAACTGATCATTTATCATCAGTAGAACCACAAGGTTTGATCAAATTGGTTAAAGGAATAAGAGAATTAGAAACTTCATTGGGTGATGGAGAATTAGGTTGTTCACCTGGTGAAATGGAAATCGCTAAGAAATTGAGGGGTTAATGAAATATTTAAATTATGAATATAGAGATGATGTTTTATATGATGAACATAATCAAAAAATATCAGAAGAAGAATGTTTCAATGGTATACCACAATGTAGAATAACATCACCTGAAATGTTTAAACCACATGTCACATCAGAAATGAGAAGGTTATTTCCTGATTATTCTCATAATTTAGTAGGTAATTCAGAAATAGCATTTCATTATTTAAATGATTTTCGATACTACAAGAATAAAAAACTTTTAATAGTTGGTGGAGGACCAACAACTAATAAATGTAATTGGGAGAATTTGGATTTTGATTATGTGTGGTCCTGTAACTTTTTTTATAGACATCCAAAATTAAAGAATATACCTGTTGATTTAGCTATGGTAGGACAAGAGATAAATATTGGGGATAGAGATTTTATAAACTATTGTATAAACAATAATACTAAACTTGGTTTTGAAATTGCAGGTAAATTCTACCAAACAAATATGGGTAGTAATTTTGATCATCTTAATAGACAAATGAAAGTAGTTCCAAATTATAAACTAACAAATCATTTTTGTTTTTTTACTAGATATTATGGTTGGATTGGAGCAAATTGGAGACAGATGATATTAGCACTATTTTTAGGATTTAAAGAGATTTATTTTGTTGGTATGGATGGTTATTCATTTAAAACTGGACCAGAAACAGTATCTCACTCATTTCAACCAGGTAAAATACCAAAAGGTGGACCTATGAAACCAGGAGCTAAAGAGGCTTTCAGACAACATTTAATAATTTTTTGGAATTATGTATTGAATAGATTAAAACCTGATGTAAAATTTTACAATTTAGGTGAATTTTCTGAAGATAATATGACGAGAGAAATATCTAAACAATATTTTCCTTTACCTGACAATATTAAGGAAACTATAGGAGTTAAATATTAATGAGTAATAGTGAGTGGGATAATTATGTTAAAGCGGTGACACCTAAAGATTATTGTATGAATTGTGATAATGGTAAAAAAATAGCTTTTATTCATATACCACGAACTGCTGGTAAATCAATAAGAAAAAGTTTTAATCTTGGATATCATAATTCAAAATTTGAAAGAGAGGGATCAAATGCTTGTTCACATAGGAGAGCTGTAAATATATGGGATTCCAATATAATAGATAATTTTGATACATTTACAGTTATTAGAGATCCTTGGTCTAGATTATTGTCGTTGTATCAATACTATTCACAAAGGCCTGATATGAAAAAACCATATGAATCCTTAAAAAAATATAAAAATTTTTCGGAGTTTGTATATGATTATCCAAATCTTCATATAGCTAATGATAGAAATCCTAATCATACACACGATTTACCAGATAATTTTAGAAGTTGTTCATATTGGATATGTAATAATCAAAATCAATTATTAGTTAAACATATAATTAGATTTGATACTTTAAATGAGGGTTTAAATGCATTTGCAAATAAAGTTGGTATGAATGTAAAGTTTCCATTAGATAGGATGATTCATCAGAGAAACAAAGGTATTAAAAAACAAAACTATAATGATGTTTATATGAATGATAAAAAATTAATAGATAGGGTAGCTGATATATATAGAATTGATATTGAAAAATTTAGGTTTGAATATAAATGAAAAATATAAACGATATACTATTTGTAATACAAGCTAGGTTAAATTCACAGAGAGTACCTAAAAAAATGACTAAAGATTTTAATGGTACTAATTTATTTTCAATTGCCATTGATAAAGTATTACAATCTAAAATTATACCAAAGGAAAATTTTTATGTGTCTGTATGTGAAAATGATCTTATTGAAATAGCTAGAAGTAAAGATGTTAATATTTTTGAAAGGAGTTATGAATCTGCAAACAATGATAACTCTTTACAAAAAATATATGAATGGCACGATAAGTTACCGTATAAATATGTTGTCAAGATAAATGGTTGCTCACCATTATTAAAACCAGAAACAATTGATGGTTTTGTCAAACAATTCATTGAACAAGAGGAAGATAATTTATTTGGTGTAATAGAAACAAAAGATTATTATTGGAACAAGGATGGTAAGTTAGTTACACCGTGGCCTGAAGATCAAACTATAATGAATACTAAAGCAGTTGAAGTTACATATAAGGCTGCACATACTTTATATGCTAGTAGAATGGATTTAATTAAAAGAAATATGTTTATGGGAGATTTTCAGAAAGAAGGTGGAATAAAATTATATCCAATGGATGAATTAGAGTGTTTTGATATAGATTACGAATGGCAATTTAAGTTAGGTGAACAATTAGTATGAGAAAAATATTTATAGATGGAGGAGCCAATGAAGGACAATCTACTGATAAGTGGATTAAGTATATGAGTGGTTCTAATGAATTTGAGATATATATGATTGAACCTCAAAAAAGTTGTAAACAAATACTTAAAGATGTAATGGAAAAGTATAAGGATTATCACATTGAGTATTTGCCAAAAGTTATATGGAATAATAGTACAGATGTGCTCCCAATGTATCATAGTAATAATAAATGTACGGAATCAGCTGGAGTTATATTTAAAAAGACTAACCACACAAAAGAACACAAAGCTGAAACATTACATCTATCAGAATGGATACGTGATAATTTTAATCCATCAGATTATATCGTTTTAAAGTTGGACATAGAAGGATCTGAATATAAAGTTATTGAGGATTTATATAGAACTGAAACATTAAGTTATATAAATGAAATCCATGGTGAATTACATGGTGTAAAAAAATCATATAATATAAATGATGATTTGAAGTTAATTACCAGATTGAAAGAGTATAATTTAAATTTATGGCATTGGAATGGTAACAATGATCGTTTTAAGAAAAGTTATTATACAGACGAAACTACAGAGCGTGAACATAAAAAATGGGAAAAACGGGATGGTTTGAAACCTAATTGGGTCAAATTAGAACAATATAGAAATAATTATGAGGAATGGTATAGTGAAAATATGGTCTGAACCAGATGTATATGAATCAAATCAACCAAACTCGATACAAAGATTTAATGAGTTGTGGCAATATAGAAAACATAAATATGAATATGATGAAAATGCTTTACATCAGGTAAAAGATATTGTTGATAAGCTAAATGATACAGGTATCGTTGTATTAAAAGATGTAGTAGATAAAGAATTGTTACAAAGAGTTAGAGATGAAGCTGAAAAGATATGGGATGAGGGAGTTCATACCAAAGGAGCTGGATTTGGTGGTAAATCTTATAGTCAATTGAATTTACCTGATGACGCTTTTGAATTGGCAGTTAAAGATCCTATTTATAATTGTCCAAGTATAGTTCCATTAGTATTCAATGATATTTCTATGATGGTTGCAACAGCTTTTTTTGAATGTTATCCAGCAATTGGCACATTAAATTTAAGAAAGAGCTTTGTAAATCCAAATACACATGCAAGAGGAACTCAAGAATTTCATGTTGATAGAAATTGCCCTCGTATAATGAAATGTTTTATGTATCTAAATGATGTGGATGAAGATGGTGGTCCATTTGTATATGTGGAAGGTAGTAGAAAAAATATGCCAAAAGGTAGTGATGGTAGAGCATTTTTTTATTCCAGTCCACATAGAATGCAGGATGAGTGGGTTGAGAGAAATTTTAAAAAGGATAGTATAAGGAAAATGACAGCTAATATGGGAGATATGATTATATCAAATCAAACGGGTGCTTATCATAAAGGATTAAAGCCAACAAAAAATGAGAGAGCTATGTTAACTACTAATTGGGTTGTACATCCTGAAGGATTTACACCAGGCACATTTAAAATACGAGAAGAAGATTATCAGAATTTACCCGATTATAAAAAACCATTAACTGATTTTTTAGTGAGGACAAAATGAAAAAAATATTACATTTGGGAGCATATGATTTAAATTTTGGTGATAATATAGCTCTATATAATATAAGAAGAGTATTATTTGAAATGGATAATAATATAGAATTTTATTCATATTCGATAATAAACCTTTTTAATAATAAGAATAATATTGCTTATTGTAAATCAATTTTTACAGAATGGAATAAGAACTATGATATGATTATAGTAGGTGGTGGTGGATTGATAGAAGGTGGAAATCATAAATCATATGATACAGGATATAAACTACCATTTAATGAAGAATTGATGTCAGTATTTGATATACCAGTAGTTTTCTTTTCAGTAGGTATAAATTATTTTAGAGGTGTAGAAGGGTTATCTGAAAAGGGGAAGAAAGCCTTACTGGAAACCATAAAAAAATCATCATTATTTTCTGTTAGGAATGATGGCTCAATGAATATATTGAAAAAAATGTATGGTGAAGATATAAGTAATCAGGTTTATGAAATTCCAGATCCAGGATTAATAATGAATCACAATGTATGTGGTGGTGAAAAGATAATGTTTCAACCAGCTATGAATAATAGTATAGAGCAAATGAAATATAGATTTAATAACTCTTTGGATGATTTAAGAAGTATGATAAAAAAATATAAATTTGATATCTATCCCCATACTTTAAAGGATTATGTATTTGCTGGTGAATCTACAGATTTAAATTCAAAAATTATTTATTCTAAAAGTACATTCAATAATTTAGTTAAATTTAGAAATACTTTGGAATCATTTGATGAATATAAGAATTATAAATGGGGTATAGTTATGAGAGGTCATGGCCAACTTGTTTCTTTTGGTTTGAGATTACCTTGTATTTATTTAGTTTCACAGGATAAGTTAAAAGGTTTTTGTGAAAATTATAATTTAGAAAATTATATGGTTGACACTCAAAGTAATAATTATTTGGCAGAACTACAAGAAAAAATAAATCTGATGAGTGATGATAGTTATATAAAAGAGTGGTATAATATCAGAGATAAACACATAAAACAAATGAATCAAGATTTTAATGAATTTTGTATTAAAGTTTTAAATAAATGAATCAATTTAGTTACATATCAGAAAAAATAATAAATGCACCATTTTTTGAATATCCTTGTAAACATTTAGAAATCAATAATTTTTTGAATGATGAACATCTGAATATAATTCTAAATGATAAACAAATTCATTTTGAAGAAACATCAAGCACTAAACACTTATTAGATAGATTAAATGAGTTGAATTACAAAGTACAGAAATTTCCTGGTTGTATTTCAAATCCTGATGAATATTTAAGGTTATTAAATAGTGGTGAATTGGGTAATATTAAATTTGATACTCCTGTAGAAAGTTATGGTATAACATATCGATTGGATGAATATAGAAATAACTTTATTAAAGATTTAATATCTTATATGAATGGTAAAGAATTTAAAGAGTCTTTAGAAGAAAAGTTTAAAATAACAAGGAAAAGTGATATAATAAGTGCTATACAGAAAAATTTAACGAGATATGAAATCAGCCCACATCCAGATATTAAGGAAAAATGTTTAACTTATCTATTGAATATAAATAAAGATGATTCTGTTGAAAATTGTAATGTTCATACTTTCTTATTACGTTTTAAAGATGAATACAAACATATACCTGAAATTTGGGAAAATAGAATTGATATTGATAGGTGTTGGGTGCCTTGGTCTTGGTGTGAAAAAGTAAAAACAATATCCAAGAATAATACACTTGTAATGTTTCAACCATCTAACGATACTTTACATGCTATTAAACTTGATTATAATCATAATAAATTTCAAAGAACTCAAATTTATGGTAATTTAATGTATAGTAATCCAAAAACATTTAAGAAAATAACTTATAGGGATCTCTAAATGAATACTTATAAAGAATATTATCAGAAATGTAAAAGTAACTATAATGGAAGTTATCAAAACTTTAAATCTTTGGATGAATTGACAATTGAAATTGGTAATTTACACAACGAACAATTAGATAATGTGAAATCTATTCATAAATTCGCATCAGATAAACTAAATAAAAAAGAAGATTTATTTGATGTAACTCATAAAAATATAATTAAAGTTAATAACATTAGTGATTGTGATGATATTTCAAAATTGGGTAATTATTTTGGTGATTATTTGGAAAAGAAGTATTATGGTTGTCACACTATAATTGAGGCAGTTTTAATATATCAAAGTTTACCTAATAAAGTAGAGAGAAGTTCTTGGGTATGGCATTATGATGATAATGTAAATGAACAAATAAAGGTAATGGTTTATTTAAACGATGTTACAGAAAAAAGTGGTGCTATGAATGTATTGATGGATAAGAATGGTAATGGGTGTAAAATTCAAACATCTAAAATTGCTAATGGAGTATCAACTGATAAAGTTTATACTGGAAGTAGAATACCTGATGTCAATGAATTTAAGAAAAAAGGTTATTTACCCAAAAGTATTATAGGAGAATCAGGAACTTATTGTATATTTGATCCAAATTGTATTCATAAGGCTACAACACCTACAGAAAATCCATATAGAATATGTATCGTATATAATTTTAGACCATATCTACATAATACCGATAGGTTTTCAAAACATTTTACTAGAACGTGGGATAATTTGGGTAATATTAAAGAATATAATTTGGAGTATGAATAATGAATGAAGCAAAAATAAGAAAACCATGTTTCTGTTGCAAAAAGGGAGCATTTGTTCCAGTTCCACCAGGAACTTATGATACATATCAATGTAATAATTGTGAACATATATATAGAATGTATTTTAAATCAGCTGCAAAATTTCATTCTGATGATGGGGATTATAGGAAAAATGAATATGATGAAGTAACTAAAACATTTGATGGGTGGGTTTTAAAAAATTCTGAAATGCGTTTGGAAAGAGTTAGAAATCAAATAAGCCATTTCAAAAAATATGTAAATGATAAGCAAACTTGTTTGGAAGTAGCTTCAGGAAAGGGATTTATGCTTAAAGAATTGGAAGGGGTATTTAAACACATCACATGTAGTGATATACATCCCTCTGTAATTAATCATAATAAAGAATATAATTCATATGTAGATGATTTTATAGTATCTGATGTTTTAACATTACCGGATGATAAACAATATGATGTGGTTATAGCTATGGATATGTTGGAACATGTTGAAGATGCACATGAGTTTGTAGATAAAATGCATTCTATTGTTAGAGAGTATGTGATAGTACAAGTTCCAATCAATAGAGGTATGAAACCAGTTAATCCTAATTTTGATGGACATGTACATTATTTTTCAAAACTATCTTTACGACATCTTTTTTATCCTAAATTTGAACAGAAATATATATATCATAGTGAAAAAGGAGAATTGGCAGGTGGTGAAGAATTAATAGCAGTTTTTAAGAAGGTAAAAATATGATTGTAAATTGTCACTGTTGTAATGGTAAATATAATCCAATAGGAAATAATTCATTTAGATGCATAGATTGTGGTCATATGTATGTAAACTATGAAGGAGATGGGTTAGAATATCATAAAAATGAGTATAGAAGTAAAGATTTTGGTACCAGAGTTAATAATGAAATTAACAATGGTAAGTTTACACAACATTTTCATAATGCTAGATTAGATATATGTAAAAAAAGAGTATTAAAAATACCTGGACTCATATATAAAGATTATAATTTACTTGATATTGGATCTGGTGGTGGAACATTTGTGAATATGGTTAAAGATAAATTTTTGAATATAGATTGTCAAGAGATAAGTGATGTATGTATAGAAAATTTAAAAGATTATGGTTATAAAGTTTATAACGGAGATTTTAATAGTATTGAGTTTGATAAAAAATATGATGTTGTTACTTGTTATCATGTTTTAGAACATATAAAGGATATTAAGGGATTCCTCAATCAAGTCAATAAGGTGGTTGGTAAATATTTAGTTATAGAAATACCAAAATGTAAAAGAGAAATACCAAAAGATTTTAAAGAGAGAGGCTGGGATGGTCATTATCATTATTTTTCTGAAAATTCTTTAACAAAACTGTTTGAAAATTCATTTAAAATTCTTAAATTAGAAGAAGGTGTACAAACACCAGCAATACATGTAATTATGGAAAAGATATGAAAGATATAACAATAGAATTAAAGAACAAGTTAAAGGATTTGGAAACTATTGAGGAGAGATTGAACATCCTCAAAGATAAATACAAAGGTGAAACAGCTTATTTATTGACTTGTGGTCCTTCTTTATCTTACAATTCTTCTATATTAGCTGAAAAATTGGAAAATGAATTAGTAATAAGTGTAAAACAAGCTTATGATGTGGTAAAAGATATTTCAGATTTTCATTTACTTAATACATATAATTTAAAAGATTATAAATATTCAACTGATAATACGATTGTAGTTTGGAGTGTATCTAAATCTTATGCTTATAATCAATTGGAAAGAATACAGAACAAGCCTTTGGATATTTATTTTCCTGTAATAAATCCACCATATATAACACCACAAGATACGATAGCAGGTTCATTGAATTTTAATGATATGAAATTATTAGATAAAAGATGTGAGGTGACATGGGGACCAGGAATGTTTTATGAGATGATGATACCAATGTGTTTACATTTAGGTATTAAAGACATAGTTACAATAGGATGGGATTTGAAAGTAACTGATAAACATGAACATTTTTATGATGGAAAAACAGATTGTAAGCCTCAAAATGGAGAGTTACAACAGGCTGTAAATTCTACAGGACCTTTTTATGAGTGGTGTGAACTAAACAATATCAATATTAAAATAATATCTGATATCAATCAGGTTGATAATAGATTTGAAAGAATTAAATTAGAGGAAATAAATGCATAAAATAGTTTTATATAATAAATCATTCAATAGAGATGTCAATAGAAGTAAAAAAATGTTAAACTCTATGTTCGAGAATAATGTGGACAATATTCCAATTTATGTTTCTTGTCCAAATGTTGATTTGGAGTTATTTAAAAATACTTTAGGAACTGATGGTTATACATTGGTGGCTGATGAAGAAATATATCAACTGAAAAGTAATTTGGATGGTTGGAGATCTCAACAGATAGTAAAATCTAATTTACATAAATTAAACATTACAAAAAATTATTTATGTGTAGATTCAGATGCATTTTTTATAAATAAGTTTAAAGTATCTGATTTTATGGCAAACGATGAAACACCATATGTTGTGATGAATGAGAATAAGGAAGTACAACAATATGAGAAACTATTTTTTGGTAAAAATTATAAGGATAATGGATACACAGATGCAGTTAAGAAGTATAGAAATGTTTTCGGTATGAATTATACTCATGTTTGGGATTATGGTCCACCACCTTATTTATGGTCATGTAAAGTATGGAAAGATTTTGAAAAAAACTTTTTAGACGCAAATAATATTGATTTTGAAAATTTTCAAATAATGATGCAACAAAAATTCAATATTTTTATGAGAGAAGCTGTAACCTATGGTGAATATTTATTAGCTACAAGAGTTATAGATATGATACCAATTGGACCATTTTTTAAATTTTATCATTGGAAAGAAATGTATGAATATGAAAGTAAAACAGGTATGTATGATATAGAAAAATTAAAAGAAAATTACTTGGGAATAGTAATGCAATCAAATTGGAGTTAGAATGAAAGATTATTTGTTGTTTCAAATGCATGTAATGTGGTATGAATATCAGATTGTAAGAGAAGGTTTAGATTCCTTACAAAGAACAATAGAAAATTCTGATATAGATGTTAAAATAAATTTATGTTTAAATCATCAAACTTATTTAGAGGAACCTGTAGAAGGTACCGCAAAAGAAATGTTTGATGAATTTATGGATCATGACATAATTAAAATGGCTGATATTACATATAAAGGTCCTAATGATGACTTTTATAATATTGGTGATTGGAGAAGGGAACAATATGATAAGAATGCTAAATATACAATATGGGGAGAAACTGATACTATATATCCCCATGATTTATTTTATACATTAGAACATATTAATTTTGAAGAGCCTCATGTATTAACATTGGCTTCAAGAAAAATGTGGGATAATACATGGGATATAGTAGAACATCCTGAAATTAGGAAATATCCAAGAACAGGACCACCAGAAAGACCTGAAACTGCACCTGAACCTCTGAATAGTTTTAATTTTATTCACCAAAAACAATTGGATGAGTTTAATGACAATTCCGGTGACATAGAAATAATTAAATTACCATTACCACATAATTCATTAAAGATAGATGGTTCAACATTGATGTTATCGAAGAATTTACCTCACCCATTCATAGCACCTGAACAACACTTTGTGAGGGAAGATACATGTACAAGTTTATTTTTTCAATTACATAAAATACCACAATATCATATTGTGAATAGAATAAAAGGACATAACTATCATCACCCATTGAAAAGAATGAATACAAAATGTGGTACTGATGGTCATAAAACCAGAAAGGGTGATTTATTTAAAGGTTATGCCGATAAAAGTGAAAAGGCTATGTGGGATTTTCTAAATCAAGAACAAAGAAATTTAAATCCATTTAAACCTTCATATGAGGAGAATAAATAATGAGTAAAAATAAAAAAATATTAACAAATTTAGATTCCAAAGATGTAACTTTAGTAAACTTTAATGATGAAAAAGGTAATTTCAGTTGGGATATATATAAAAAATCTCAACAGAAAATGAGTTATCGAAAAATACATAATGCTGGTCCTCACAGAAAAAAAATGGAAATATTAGGAAAACATATTAAAAATAATATTACAGATTATAAATTTGGAATATGTCATGGTACTAGAAATGGTATAGAACAAAAACATTTAAGAGATATATTGGGTATAGAAGTTATAGGTACAGAAATAGCTGATGGTTGTGAAAAATTTCCACATCAGATACAATGGGATTTCCACGATGTGAAAGATGAATGGATTGGTAATGTAGATTTCATTTTTAGTAACTCATTAGATCATTCATATGATCCTGTATATTGTTTAAGTCAATGGATTAAATGTATGAAAGATGGTGGTATTATTTATTTACAACATGATAATGGTATAGAAGATATTCATCGTAAGTATAGTAGTGATAGTGGTAAAAAACTACCAAAATATAATGCTGATTGTTTTTTTACTACAATTGATGGTTATAGAAAGATAGTAAAACAAGCTAGTAATGATAAATGGATTATTGAACTTCCTGAATCTTTATATTTTAAAGGTAATAACAATACCAGATATTTTATAATTAAGAAGAGAGAAAATTAATATGCATAATATAGCATTTTTTAGTGAGGTAGATTCCACAGGCAAAGTTCCCAGAAATTATGAAAATATGAGAACAGAATATGCTTGGTATGTAGCACTTGATTCTACACATCATTTTATTGGTAAGTTACCAGAATTATCCGATAAGATGTACGATTTAGGTGTTGTGATAATTCCGAAAACTAATATAGAACAATTAATGCAATTTCCGTTAATTGAACAAATGAGAAGAGTTTGCAAAAACATAGGATTTATGCAAGAAGGACCACATTGGTATTTTCAAGATTATCCAATGGAACAACAGATATGGTATTTTAATACATTGATGGAAATGGATGTAATATTTGCACATAATAAATCAGATGTTAATTATTATAAAGGATTGACCGGAAAGAAACATATTTACCAAAATAAATCCCTAATGATTACAGATGAAATAAAATCAACAACAAAACCTGAAGATAGAAAAGATGTTATCATTGGTGGTAACATGTGTAGGTGGTATGGTGGTTTTGATTCATACATTGTAGCTCAAGAATTTGAAGAAAATATTTACGCTCCAAGTATGGGCAGGAAAATAGATAGAGAAGATGAGGTAGGTATTAATCATTTACCTTATATGAATTGGATAGAGTGGATGAATAATTTATCAAGATTCAAATATGGTGTACATTTAATGCCAACACATGCAGCTGGAACATTTGCTTTAAATTGTGCTTACCATGGTATACCATGTATAGGATATCGAGGTTCAGACACCCAATCCGAATTACATCCTTTATTAACAGTTGATAATGGAGATGTGTATGCTGCTACTAAATTAGCTAAAAAATTGAAAGAGGATAATTCTTTTTATACACATTGTAGTCAACAAACAATATTAATATATAAAAATAGTGGTTTTGTTGAAGAAAGTTATATTTATAATATGGAACAAATATTAAAAGAGGTTATGAATGAAAGCAATTAGTTTTATACAACCAAGTAGAAACAATCTAAAATATTTAAAGTGGTCTTACAATTCTATCAGAAAGAATC
>MDSZ01064243.1_pt1 | contig 13709 bp, 12 predicted proteins | sample 811201 | NCBI WGS metagenome assembly MDSZ01 (sample SAMN05326647, study PRJNA326480) | marine metagenome | isolation source: seawater | place: Indian Ocean: North | collected 2010
AAGCCATAAAGAAACTCAAAGAAAATGAAATTAGATATAGAGCAGTCCTTAGCTGGAAACTTTAGCCCTTAATCGCACCTAGCTGCTTTCTTTCCTCTTATATTGGCCGCACAGTATAAATTCACAAAAAAAAATTATAAAATAAAAGTATATTATAGAGCCTTCAACTTATTAAGTTACCGGTAGATTTAATAATTTTTTTTTAAATTAAAATAAAAGAGTATATTAATAATTTTGAATGTATTACGTGTAGATCATTAAAAATTAATTTTTTTTATATTTAAAGAATATAGTCTATCAATATAGCTTGAGATTTTAAAATTGGCCTTATATGGAAAATAACATTAATTATTTCAGAGGGGTAATTCTAGTATTACTTGCTGGCACCTTGTGGTCCACGGTCGGTATAGCAGTTAGATTGATAGAACAGGCCTCTGTTTGGCAGATTTTATTTTTTCGATCTATCAGTCTGTCGATTTTTCTTTATATTGTGATCTATTTTAATTCCAATGGAAAATTAGCAACATTAATTAGGGATAATTTTTCAAGCTATTTATATGGAGGAATTGCCCTTTTTTTTGCCTACGCTGGAGGAATTTACTCTATTCAAAATACATCCGTTGCTAATGCTATGCTTTTATTTGGCTCTGCACCAATAATTACAGCTATCCTTTCAACGTTCATTATCAAAGAACAGCTAACCGTTGTAACAATAATATCAATTATATTTGCCTTTTTGGGTATTCTGCTAATGGTTTTTCAAGAGACTTCTGGAAATAGTCTGAATGGAAATATAGCAGCTCTGGCTTCGGCCTTTGCCTTTGCACTCTTTACCATTAATTTGCGGTATAGAAAAGATATCCAAATGTTACCTTCAATATTTGTATCTGGTATTGTAGGAATTTTACTCACCTCAATAATTTTATGGGTTAATAAAACAGGTTTAGTTCTTCCAAAAAATGATGTCTTAATTGCCCTTAGTATGGGGGTTTTTCAAGTGGGGAGTGGATTAGTGCTTTATACTTTAGGCTCTAGAGCAGTGCCAGCCACTCAACTTACAATTCTATCTATGGGAGAGGTTCTACTTGGCCCAGTATGGGTTTGGATATTTTTAAATGAGGAGACAACGAGTGCGACGATAATTGGTGGTACTATTCTGCTAACCGCTATAATTTTTAACGCAGTTTACGGCAGATCAAGTGAAAATTTAAATTAATTTTAAAAATTTCTTTTGAAAATTAAAATAACAATGTAAATTTTACTTAGGGGGATAATCTAAAATGTATGATACACTAGAACTGAATATTGACAACGGTATTGCAAATGTTCTTTTGAACCGTCCAGAAAAGCATAATGCTATTAATTTAGATATGTTTCGTGAGCTTGGAGAGGTTGGTGAGTTCTTATCAAGTAATGAGGATGTTAGAGTAGTAATTTTGTCTGGAAACGGAAAGTCTTTTTGTGCAGGTATTGATCTGCATTCCATGGGAGAACTCACTCAAAACGGCTCCTTTGATGAAATGGCACTGAAACCACTTGAAGGTTCGGACTCTAATTTTTTTCAGAGGGCCGCAACAATCTGGCATGACATACCGGTACCAGTAGTAGCAGCTGTACATGGAGCTTGTTTAGGAGGTGGAATGCAGATCTGCCTTGGTTGTGATGTTCGTATAGCGAGTCCAGATGCATGCTTTTCAATCATGGAATTAAAGTGGGGAATTATACCCGATATGGGTATTTCTATTACCTTGCCTAGGTTAATCAACTATGAAAAAGCAATGGAATTAACAATGACTAACAGAAAATTTTCTTCCAATGAGGCATTAGATCTGGGCATAGTTTCAAAAGTGACTGATTCTCCTACAGAAGAGAGTCGGTTGATAGCTGATGAAATACTAAAAAAATCACCAGATGCCATTTATCAATTAAAAAGGTTGTATAAAGCGGCTTGGTCTCCCAATAAACGAGATTTACTAAGTTTAGAAGCGACCCTACAGACCAGTTTAATGGGTGGTGAAAATCAAATGGAAGCAGTTGCAGCAAATTTTTCAAATAGAGCTCCAAATTTTAAACCAATGAGAAAGGTTCTGAAAAGTTGATGTATGATGCGTTGGTTATTGGTGGAGGTATAGCTGGTATTTCTATTGCTGCACGGTTATCAAAAAATTCAAAAGTAGTATTACTAGAAGCAGAAAAAGATTTATCATACCATGCCTCTAGCCGTTCCGCTGCTACATTTATTGAGAATTATGGGAATGATGTTGTACGCAGCCTTAATACTGCTAGTAAGGACTATTTAACATCTAATAACGGAGGAGTTTTGACCCCTCGGGGCATGATGCTTTTAGGGAAAAAGGGGCAGCATGACGATTTCTTGAGAGACACAAAATCATTTGGCTTAAAAGAAATATCATTGGAGGACGCGGTATCGAAGTTTGATATATTAGACAGTTCAAAAGTAGAAAATATTAGCTACAGAGAAGATGTTTTTGATTTAGACACGGATCTATTTTTCCAAAACTTTCTTAAAGAATTCAAGGAGAATAAGGGTTCTGTATTTACTAATTCTAAAGTTGATAAAATTCGCTATGTTGGAAAGAAATGGATAATTTCAACATCTAAAAATGAGTTTGAAGCAAAGCTTTTAGTTAACGCTGCTGGTGCATGGGTTGACGAAATCGCAAAAATTGCGGGAATAAAGCCTATAGGCTTTACTCCCTTTAAAAGGTCAATTGCTAGAATAGAATTACCAGATCCCCATATCGTTAAAAGTTGGCCCATGTTAACAGGGGTGAATGAGGAATTTTATGCTAAGCCAGATGCAGGGCAACTTATAGTTTCACCTGCCGATGAAACACCCTCTGAACCGCATGATGCTTGGGCAACAGAGGAGGATCTCGCAACAGGAATTCATTTTTTGAGCAAGGTTGCAAAACTATCCATTGAGAAAATGTCTTCTAACTGGGCTGGACTGAGAACATTCTCACCGGATAGAGCTTTAGTAATTGGTCATGATAAAAAAAATACATCGTTTTTTTGGTTTGCTGGTCAAGGAGGGTATGGATTTCAGACTTCTGCTGCTGCTAGTGAGCTTGCCATCGAATTAATAGATGGATTAAAGCCTGGAATTGGAAAGAAAATTGTAGATGCTCTTTCTCCAGCTCGGTTTTCTTAGATATATTAAAATAATTTTGCATAAGATCTATAGAGGTCCCCAATTGATTAAAAAAAGTGATAATAATTAGAAACTAAACTTCCCGTTTACCATTCAGCAAAATTTTATATATTTCGTCAGACACACGAAGGCCACCTTCTAGGGCAAAAATATATGCCTGCGTAAAATTGAAGTAAGCATTATTCTTGTTACCGATTTTTAAATCCATTTTAGCTTTTTTTGTATATATATCGACAACGGATCGTAAATCATTTTTTAACAAAGCATTTTGAAGCTTTTTATTTTCACTTTTTAAGCTTTCAACTTTAATGTCTCTCATAACTTAATTGCTACCCAAAAATTGATTGGCAACCCAACCGTGAAAATTATGAGTCGGTCCATCCATTGCTGGGGAAAAACGTCCACCGTCAAAAAAATTGCCATATCGCCCCTTTTGCATTCCCTCGACAACAAATATATCCTCTGATAATACCGACTTCCAAAAAGAAAAGTTTTCCTTTCTCAGTTTATCATAATCTTTGCTAATTGACTCAGAGCTAGCATAAAATATATTTACACGTTCAAGTGTGAAGTCCTTTGAAACAGGTTGTAATACAACCGAAAAAATATGATCACGATGGACGCCTAATAAAACATTCGGATAAAGCGCAATATATTCTGCTCCCGTTTCCCATGCCTTTGAAAGATTATCAAAGTCAATGAATAATCTACCATTATCACTAATTTGAGTGTAGCGGTAAGAGCCCTGACCTGAAAATTGATTTCGATTTTCAATATTGTAATGATCTTCCAGTCTAGAAACTACATTTAATTCAGGGTGAACCCATGGAAGATGATAACTTTCGCAATAATTTTCTACAGCTAATTTCCAATTGCACTTAAGTTCTAACTGAAAAGAACTATAATTTTCGCAGTGGAAAAGTGGCTTATTAAACTCAGCCCATCTGAGCATCAGGGAACGGTTGGCCTTTTCAAATGGCTCTGCTGAATTCGAAATATTGACAAAAATAACGCCGAGAAAGGTATAAGATTGAATCTTTACGAGTCCAAGATGTTTCTTGTTAAGATCTTTATGATGATTATGCCCGGGGCCACCAACATGTGGTGTTGCACGTAAACTGCCATCAAGATTATAACTCCAAGAGTGATAGGGGCATCTAATGGTTCCTCTTATATTCTTTTTTTCTTCAATCAATATCATTCCGCGGTGACGACACACATTTTGGTAAACACATATTTGATTGTTGTGATCTCTAACAACTAGCAGAGGAAACCCTAATAAATCTAGAGGCAAAGCATCACCCGGATTCTTTACATCGTATTCAAATGCTACCCCTGCCCAATTATTATATAACAGACACTCCTTTTCTTTTTGAAACACCTGGTCATCGATATAATGAGAATTTGGTAAGCCGTTAGCTTTAGATATTGGCAGGTTTACTTTTGATAAATCAGAACACATCAGAATACCCAGAGCTATTAACAGTCTAAACAAAGTATAGGAAAATGTTAAAAAATATTCTATAAAAATTTTTGAGTTATTATAGGTAATATTTTTTATGATGAGCAAAGTCCCAGTTCTTTATAGCTTTAGAAGATGTCCATATGCAATAAGGGCACGCTTAGCACTGTTAGTATCAAAACAAACTGTAGAATTGAGAGAGGTCTTTTTGAGAGATAAGCCTGAAGATTTTCTCGATAAATCACCGAGCAAAACAGTTCCATGTCTTATTCTTAATGACGACGTAATTGATGAAAGTTTAGATATTATGCTTTGGGCACTAAAAATAAATGATCCAGAAAACTGGTTGAAAATGCCAACCAATGGGTTTGATTTAATACAATTAATTGATCATGAGTTTAAACCATTACTGGATAAGACGAAGTACGCTGATCGTTTTCCTGATGAAGATTTCAAAAAAAATAGAGCAGATGCTGTCAAAATACTGCGAGAAATAGACGAAAGTATGAGTAAAAATAGCCCTTTCAAAGATAATCTTACACTTCTAGATATGGCTATTTTTCCATTTATTCGCCAATTTGCTTTTATTGATCGAGGTTTTTTCAATAATCTGAATTTGAGAAATTTAGCTGATTGGCTTAATCTTATTTTGAATTCAGAGTTATTTTCGCAGTGCCAAAAAAAATTCAAACAGTGGTCGCCATCCGATAAGCCGAGTTATTTTTAAAATGAAAATTGAAAAAATTTGTGAGGATTTATTGAGTTGTTTAGAAGGTAAGAATTATTCTGAATTGCCATCTGAAACTCTTAGCAAGTTAGCCATTGATGATGCATATAAAATTGCTAATGCTATTAAGTCTCATAGGTTACAGAAGGGAGAAACATTAGGTGGTGTAAAAATTGGCTTTACAAACAAATCACTTTGGGAAAAGTATGGTGTAGATTTTCCAATATTTGGTATGATGTATAATACAACAATTGCGGATAAATATGAAAAAATTCATATTAACAGATATTTAGAGCCTAAAATTGAACCTGAAATCTATTTTAAATTTTCTGAAAAGCCTAACTCAAAGATGTCCGATTGCGAGTTATTAACTTGTTGTTCCAGTTTTGGAGTGGGGATAGAAATTGTTAATTCAGTTTACAAAAATTGGAATTTCTCGGGCTCTGACGCAATTGCTGCGTTCGGTCTCCATGCTGAATATAGATATTTAGCTGAGGTTCCACTTATTAAGTATAAACATAAAATAAAAGATTTTAGTAAAAATTTGACCAGTTTTTCCATTTCTCTCATCAAAAATGGCTCGCTTTTAGAAAAAGGATACTCTTCAAATATATTAGGGAAAGGTCCGATTGAGGCTTTAAGGCTTTATGTTTTATTTTGTGAAAAGTATGAGCCTGACTGGCTACTGTTAAATCGGCCGATTACCACAGGAACCATCACCAATGCGCACGATGTAAGTGTAGGCGAAACATATACCTTTGTAGTTGACGGTTTTCAAATTGAGGAGCTGGAAAGGACGACTTTAGGGCCTATAGCCGTCTAAAAATAATTAATTTACCTGGTCTTTCAATTTTTGACATGTAATTATGATCCTCAATAGCAATGACTTCCACAACGTTAAAAGATACAAGATTTTCGATGTATTTATTGTAATCCTCAAGTATAAATGGTTCAGCGTTCATGAAAATAATTATAATAGAACCCTTATTAACCAGATGCATTAGCGTTTTTAGTGATTCTGGTCCAATATGACCTAACCCAAAACTACCAACACACATAAGAACGTCGAATTTTCCAGAGATGGAGTCATCTAAATCTTCTACTCTTTTTTTATATAACTTTTTATATAGGCCCTTTCCCTTTGCGATTGCTATCATTTTAGACGAAACATCAAGACCGGTAATGTTCGAAAATCCCATTGAAATCAATTTTTCTGCAACGAGTCCAGTTCCGCAACCAATATCAATAATCTCACAATCTTTTCTAAGTTCCTGCTTTAGCAATGCTTCAGCCGCAATGATATGGGCACAGTAGCCATATTCATTTAACAATTCATTTTCATATTTTTTTGCCCAGTTATCGTAATGAGACTCAGGATCGATTTTGACATCTTTTCCAGAAACGGCAGCTAAATTGGCACCTATGGATTTTCTGTTGATATTCAAGATTTTATTCCCGCCAATATGAGTTTATCTGCCAAATCGGTTAGAAATGCCTGATCTGTTGAAATAAAAGTTTTCATGGATCTCATCATAGACTTGATTGATGCGTCATCTTTTAATTTATAGATTGTTTTGACTAAATCTTTAGCTTTATTGTCTTTTCCTTGTTTCATAAAAATATAAGTCATTATTCCCAAGGCACCAATCTGAGCATCGCCAAAATATTGTTCACTTTCCGAAAGTTCCTTTGCTAACTCAAAACCTTTCTCGTATTGACCAAAACTGGTCAGTGATAATGAATAGTTTAACTTTATATTAGCAGGAGGGTAAGGAACTAAACTTAAGGCTTTCTGAAAGGTTTTTTGTGCATCATCAGGCATTTGCAATTGAGTAAATGTATTCCCAGCTGCACCTAGCGTAGTAATTCCTGTAGGATCTAACTCAACTCCCTTTCTATTATTAAATACAGCCTTCTCAATGCGGCTAGCATCAGTCATTTCTGGAAATAGTTGTGGCTGTTTAGCTAATAAACCAGCTTTTGTAGTATAAGCGAATCCATAATCTGGACCACTAGATAACGCCCGGTCTACTAGATTATTCATATCTCTAGCTATATATTGCACTTGATCTTTTTCCATGAGCCCAGTGATGTATTTACAGGTTAAATACCAGGCATAATCGACTAAAATTACTGGATTTTCTGGTTCTAAGGCAAAAAGTTCTTCAAATAACTCAGTTGCTTTCATGACCCCATCCCGGTCACATCTCATATAATTAATATGTGCATTTTTTGATATAGACCACGCCTGGGCAGTCTTAAAATATTTTCTTGTATCATTTAATTTTTTGCCAGTAGTCAGTTTTATCTGTAATTCACTAAGGACATTTTCTGCTATATTGTCTTGAATAGAGAAAATATCATCAAGATCAAAGTCATATTTTTGAGACCAAATTATCTTTGATTTAGTCAAATCTGAGAGTTCGACTGTGGTTCTAATTTTTTGATTTGCTATTTGGTTTGTTCCTGCTAACACAAAACGTACTCCATACTTTTCGCTAATCTCCTCATCAAGTAATTCTTTTTTTGATATAAAATCGCTGGTACTCCTGGATTGAACTATAAGTTGAGGATATTGAGATAAATAGGATATAATTGTATCTGTCATCCCTTCACTAACATGCTGATTAGCATTATTGCTTGAACGATGAATGAAGGGCTTAATCAGTACAGACGGTTTATCACTTACTATAAATTTATCAACATCATCCTGAAAGGTTCTATTTATAACAAAACCTACCAGCAATAGAAGTAGGGCAGCAGCAAAGACTAATGCATATAAGGGCCTAATTAGTCCTGTACTTAGCGACCTCTTCTGCGATGGTTCTACCAACACGTCATATGCTTCAAATATATTTTCCTTTACCTTTTGCGTGCCAAGATCATTATAGGCAAAATTTGTTTTAGACTTCACTAAATCAAATATTGATTTTGAAATTGTTATTCCATTTGGTTGTGATAAAGCCTCTAATCTGGCAGCAATATTAACACCATCTCCTAATAGATTTGTACCCTCCAAGATAACATCGCCCATGTTTATCCCCACGCGATATTCAAGCTTAACAAATCCACCTTCCCCTTTATTTCTACTAATTATTAGCTCTTGAAATTTGACACCGGCCTCAATCGCAGAAACGGCACTTGGAAACTCAGCCAAAACTGAATCTCCACCTGTATTGAATACTCTGCCTTTTTTTGTTTTGATTATTTTTTTTAATATACTCGAGCACTCGCGAAGACTTTGAAGTGTACCATTTTCATTGTTTTCCATGTGCTTGCTATACGATACGACATCAGTAGCAAAAATTACTGCAATCTTTCTTTCAATATTCTTATCACTCATGATGCCAGTCTATCTAATTCAGTTCTAAATTTAAACTTTTTTGAACATAAAATAAGTAATTTATGAAAACTCTACGCTTTCTGTGCTTTAAACGGCTTTCTCCTTTTAGGAAAACATGTTTTACATATTTTGCAAATAGTGCCATCACAGCCTCTCGCCGTACAATACTCTCTCCCATAAAAGATTATCTGAAGATGTAGTTTATTCCACAAGTTCTTTGGGAATATCTTTTTTAGGTCACTTTCTGTTTGGGAGACATTTTTACCATTTGTTAGACCCCATCGTTGTGCAAGTCGGTGAATATGAGTATCTACTGGAAAAGCTGGTGTCCCAAAAGCCTGTGCCATTACAACGCTAGCTGTTTTATGACCAACTCCTGGTAGTTTCTCTAATTGTTCAAAAGTTCTTGGCACGATACCATTGTAATCACTTATTAAGATTTGTGATAGTTCTGAAATAGCTTTTGATTTTTTGGGCGCTAATCCGCAAGGCCGTATTATTGAGTAAATGGTTTCAACTTCCAATTGAGCCATATCGTTAGGGTTTGTAGCTTTCTTAAATAGTATGGGGGTGACTTTATTAACTCTTTCATCGGTACATTGTGCGCTGAGTAAAACTGCAATTAACAGTTCAAATTCATTATTATGATCCAACGGAACTGGTGTTTCAGGATAAAGTTCCTCTAACTTAGAAATTATAAATTTTGATCTTTCAGATCTTGTCATTTTTTTCCCATTTACAGTATCTATGCTAGCTAGTGAGTTATAAAATATAACTATCTATCAAAGACTAAGATGTTATCAATAATGATTATTCCATCTATACAATCAACCTAATGATGAATAAGATCAATATGTATTTTCCTTATGATGATTCTAATTATGTCTGAAAAAAAAATTGATAGAAAAATAGCAGTTATATTCGTTACCGACGTAGTTGGTTTTAGCAAGCTGATGGAGAGTAATGAAGATGCCACTCTTCAAAGCTTTAGAGCCTGTAAAGAAATATTAGATAAGCTTTTTGAGGAACATGGTGGACGTATTTTTAATACGGCTGGGGACTCCGTATTAGCTGAATTTCAAAGCGCTGTATCGGCTGTCATTTGTGCTTCAGAATTTCAGAAACTGTTAAAAGAAAGAAACTTAAATGTAGCAGAGGAATCTCAAATGCATTTTAGGATCGGTTTAAATATGGGTGATGTAATAGTAGAAGGAGAAAACCTTTATGGAGATGGTGTAAATGTAGCTGCTAGGCTTGAAGCACTCTCTCAACCGGATGGTGTTTGCTTATCTAAAAGCATACATGATTTCGTAGCACAAAAAACAGATCTAGTTTTCAACGATATTGGCAACCAAAAAGTCAAAAATACCGAAGTACATGCATTTGACCTCTCACTAACTGGTCTTGAGAAAAGAGAATTAGAAAATTCAAAAATGGTAACCAGTACTGACGCTGGCAAGCCTCCATCAATTGCCGTTTTGCCTTTTTTAAACCTGAGTAATGATGACGAGCAGGAATACTTCGCTGATGGTATAACAGAAGATATTATATCAAATTTATCACTCTGGAAAACCTTCCCTGTTATCTCTAGAAACTCCTCTTTTAGCTTTAAAGGAGCAAAAGAAAGATCAGGAGAGATAGCAAGTAAATTGGGTGCCGACTATCTGGTCGAAGGGAGTGTTAGAAAGGGAGGAAACAAAGTAAGAATTACAGCACAGCTTACCTTTGCACCAGAAGAAAAGCAAATCTGGTCAAAGCGTTGGGATAGATCTTTAGAGGATATATTTGAAGTACAAGACGAGGTCTCTCAAGATGTGGCAGCTTTAATTTCCCCAGCCCTCAAGGATCAAGAGCGTGTTAAGTTATCTAACAAACCAAAAAAAAATTTTGGGGCATGGGATGAGTACCTCCAAGGGTTAGCTATCTACAACGGACAAGCGTTTACAGAGCATTCTGGAACGGTTATCGAGCATTGTAAAAGAGCGATAGAACTTGATGCAAATTTTTGTGACGCCTATGTTCTGTATTGTACTGCCCTACAACCGTCCATTTACAACCATGAAAAACAGCATGAGAGATCGGATAATGAGCGTTTGTTTCATCAATTAGCTGAAAAAGCTGTAGATCTTGATCCCGAAAATCCAGATGCATTATCAACTTTAAGCTTGTCGTACAGTATAAAAAAAGACTATGCAAAACGTTTAGAGCTTGCAGAGAAGGCATTAGAAATAAATCCTAATCACCCTCGAACTAATTTCCAATATGGCCAAGCTTTGTCTAACTTTGGAAGATTTGAAGAAACCCTTCATCATGTAAATAAAGCGATTGAATTAGATCCTATATCAAAGAGAAATTATGAAGGCTTTTATGTACTACTTTATATAGCATTAAAGGATTGGGATAATGCTTTAAATTGGTGTGATATATTAAATGAAAGAGACCCTCATTCACGATTCCTTGGTTGGCGAGCGGCCATTTTAGGTATGAAGGGAAAAATTGATGATGCTCAGGAATGTTTAATTCAATATCAAAAAGAACGCCCAGAAATAAAAACTACTTCTGACTATGAGAAAGTAGCACCCACTATAATAAAGGATATTTTATTAGAAGGTTTAGAAAAAGCCGGTTTGCCAAAATAACAATAAACTCTTTTAGAAATTTGTGTTACATGACGTTCTATCTTGTAATTGGTTTTTTGAAAAACAGTACAAAGACTTTAAACGATACGGAGATATTATGAAAAATTCCAAAACAGTATTAATTGATAAAAATCCTGGCAGAAATTCGCAGACTTACGGAATTGCAAGAGAACTAGGCACTGATTTAGATCTTATACACCAGCCATCGGTCGGCGTTTTAGGGAATAAAGGTGACTCACAGTGTTACATTGGTGTATCCGGAAAAGTAAACACAATTCATGACTGTCTTAAAAAAAGAGTTGGAAAAAATCCAAAACAATTAAAAATGCGCTTAATTCAGCCTGAATTTACTGTGGCAACATCTGATGGTATTCGTAATGGAACAAAAGAGATGAGATACTCTCTAATAGGACGTGAGATAACAAACGACTCAGTGTGTGAGCATTTAAGTGCATCAGGTATTGAAGGTACTATAGCCGTAGTAGCTTGTGATAAACCTCCAGTCGGAACCTTAGCCGCAATTTTAGAACACAATCGGCCAGCAATTATTATGTCAGATGGTTCCATAAGACCAGGAACCGACTCTAAAACGGGTGAAAGTATAGATATTATCTCCAGCTACCAAATTGCGGGCAGCAAAGATGAAAACCTGAAAGAAAGAATTGCTAAGGAAGCCTGTCCTGGATACGGGAGCTGTGGTGGTATGTTTACTTATAATACTATGCAAACTTTTATCGGCGTCGTGGGAATGCAACCACTTCATATGGTTTCACCTGCTTCGGAAGATACCCGTCGATTAGAAATTTTTCCTAATGAATTGGTAGATTTATTGTCAAATCTTATAACCAAAAATATCACGCCAAGGGATATTGTTACAAAAGACTCGATAAGAAACGCAATTGTGGTTTCAATGGCAGTCGGCGGGTCCACAAACGTAATGCTTCATGCTCCAGAAATATCCCGTGCAGCTGGATACAGTAAATTCTCGGAAGAGATAATGTCTATCGAAGAATTTAATCATCTTTCAAAAAATATTGTACCAGTGGTGATCAATGCTCGCCCATTTGGAAAGTACTCAATGGTGGATATTGATGAACAGGGAGGCATACAAGTAATCGTTAAGGACTTGTTGGATGCAGGGCTTTTGAATGGTGAGGTAATGACTTGCACTGGGGAGACCTTATCGCAACAAATAAATAGACTTGATCCTCCTAGTCCCGATGGTGAGGTGATTTTTAGTGTTAAGAACCCGTTTAAACCAACTGGAGGACTTCGGGTGTTAGGAGGAAACTTGTCCCCTGACTCAAGTGCAATATTAAAATTAGCTGGTGTAGAGGGAGGTTTGAAAAATAATATTTTTATTGGGAAAGCTAAAACTTTTGATGGAGAGCAAAAATTACTCGAAGCATTAGATACTACCCCTGAAATTTTTCAGGATAACGATATTGTGGTCGTACGTTATGAAGGCCCCGTGGGAGGTCCAGGAATGCCTGAGATGCTAGACTCAACATCAAGAATTACTACTCTTTGTAGAGAGCGAGATATTACTGTAGCCCTTATGACTGACGGTCGTTTTTCAGGTGGTTCAGTAGGTCTAGTAATTGGCCATGTTGGCCCAGAGGCGGCAATCGGAGGTCCTATCGCTCTTATTAAAGAGGGTGATGATATCACTGTAGATTTAAATGTTAATAAGCTCTCATGTGAGCAGTTGAAAGATGAGAAAATACATGCAGAACGACTTTCTGAATGGGAAAATTCTGTGAAGAAAAACGGGGGATCACATCCATCTCTTGGTAAAGTAGATACAAGATTACTAAATCGAATGAGGTTATCCGCAGTATCTGCAACATATGGAGCCGGAATGCATCCAAATAGAGAATTGTGGATAAATGAACCGAGACATGCAGGAACAGATCGTTTTATTCCTGAAAACAAATATCGGTAAACCTTTAAGGCTTTATAAATGTCTGTTATTTTATAATAGGCTGAGTAAAAACTTTTTTGATTTTGATTGTCGAAAACCTTTCAATATTAAGACAAGGCAGCTGATATTTTTTCTGCTATCATCAGCACAGGGACGTTTAAATTCGCTGTAACATTGCTCCTCATGATTGAAGCATCAACAATTCTTAATGCTTCGGTATTATGAACCAAACCAACTTGATTAGTTACTGAGTTGTCATCTATACCCATTCGACAACTCGATGATGGATGGTATTCAGTGGACGCACTATTTTTAAGCCAGCTATGAACCTCCTTATCTGAGATTACTGAAGCGCCTGGGGTTATTTCATTAGTTTTCAAATTTTTAAAGGCCTTTTGTTGCGCTATTTCACGTGTTTTTCTTAGACCTTGAGTTAAGA
>MDSZ01095410.1_pt1 | contig 13709 bp, 13 predicted proteins | sample 811201 | NCBI WGS metagenome assembly MDSZ01 (sample SAMN05326647, study PRJNA326480) | marine metagenome | isolation source: seawater | place: Indian Ocean: North | collected 2010
GTTATACTGGACCAATCTAAATTCATCTCTTTGGCAACAGACATTGTATCATTTATCATACTGAGTGTTTCTCCAGGAAAACCAATCATTAGAAAAACCCTTGAATGAATCTCTGGAAACTCTCTTAAAACCTGAGCTGCCTTTAAAAAAGTTTCAACTGTACCAGGCTTCTTTATCTGTTTTAAAATTTCTCTATTACCAGATTCCATTCCTATATTTAAGGCAATACAACCACTTTTACTCATTGCATCGACAACTTCTTCAGTACACGAGGCAGCTATTACTCCGTTTGTTGCATCCCAAGTTAAATCTAAGTTTCTTTTTACTATACTATTGAAAAGTTCAATTGCTCTTGAGTGATCCTTTAATAAATCATCATCGAGCCACACGATATGTTTAATACCATATTCTTTATTAAGAATTTCAAGTTCGTCAACCACTGACTCAACTGACCTCTGTCTTACGCTTACTCCATTAAAATTCCTTACACTACAAAAAGTGCATCTAGCCCTACAACCTCTATTTGATAGACAAGTAGCAAATTTGGTACCTTTAGGTTTAAAACCATGAAAATTTCCCATTACGCCATACTTTGATAATTCATCTACATTAATTAGGTGATAGGACGGAATCAAATTTAAATCTTCTTCTGAAGGAGTTAAAGTTTTTAAAAAAGGGATCTTTTCATCTTCAAAATTAAGAATAAATTGTCCCTGGTTTTCGAAGGAACAATTTCCATTAACATATTCGACAAAATTTAGAAAAGATATCTCTGATTCCTTTTGAAAGGCCATACATACAGATGGCATATCGTCTAAAACATTCATGCAGTCGTTTGTTACATGAACTCCACCTATTGATACAGGTAAGTCAAACTTTTCTAAGTAATTACAAACATTTTTCAATGATTTATGAGTCATTGTAAACATACAACTTACGCCGATAAAATCAGGGGTAAAATCTCTTAAACAATCATCAACCTTTTTCTTCCAAAAAGCATCATAGTCAAATTCGTTTTTATTGTTAAAACAATTCTTAAGAATCTCATGGTTAAGATTAAGAATTTCAACATCAATTTTTTTGTTAATTAACTTTGTTGCAAGACAAGCTAGACCGTAAGGGGGGTAGTTTGGATATCTACCAACATCAGCAGTTTTCCTGTTAAATAAATCCGTATCACCGTCAGGTGGGTTGATAAGCAAAACTTTTTTAATATTATTTTTGAAATTGTTTTTCAAAAACAAATCTAAAGTTTCTTTGTTTGGAATCAGTTGGGATTCAATTTTTTTAGTATCGTCCATAATTAGCGTTCTATAATAGGTTTTTTGATTTTTTATGTAAACTAAAAATTTTTTCTGAGAAATGTTTAATATTTTCTATTGAACTGCTTTCTGACACGAAACCGATTTTTTTTGCTTTTTCACAATTCGAAATAATATTGGGTTTTTTAATAGGCTTGATTTCTTTAAATATATCAAAACATTTAAGATTGAATTTTTTTTTAAACAAATCTAACATTTCTAGCTTCGACACTGGCTCTTTAGAAAAAATATCTATTGCATCATTCTTAGGTTTATACAAAGCTAAATCAATAATTTTAACTATATCATCTGTCTTAATATAATCTCTGATAAAGTTTGATGGAGTTGTTTTAAATTTAATCCCTTTTATGGTCGATTGCATTAAAATTGAAAGAAAAAAATTAGCTTCTAAATCAAGAAATTCGCTAATGAAACCGAAAATTCTTAAGTCAATAATCTTCAAGTCGTTAAACTTACGGTGTACAACCTCTGCTTTTAACTTTTTGATAAAATAATAACTTATATCTCTACTATCTAAGTTTATTTTAATTTCCCTACTTTTTCTAGCATCGTCATAATTACCACAACCTAAAAAAAAACCACCCGTTGACATAGAAAAATAACAAATATTTGAATTTTTTTTTAAATAATTGATAATTTTGAAATCTAAAAACTCTGAATAATCCTCAGAAATCGTTGATGCGTCTTGATTTCTTTTAGGATCACTTATCCCGGTACAATTTATAATACAACTTACGTCTGAGGGAGGACTAAATTTTTCAAAAGGATTAAACCTTAAAACCTGAACTCTTTTTTTATTATCTAATTCTTTTATAAAGTTTACGAGCTTTAAGTGGTTTGAACTCATAACATATACATTCTCTCGATTTATGAAATTACATAATAAACTTTTACCAATTTGACTGTTAGAACCAACTATTAATTTCATATTTTAACGAATTCTAGATTTCTATTTATTTACCTTTAAAAATATTTATATTGTACCTATGAATAAAAACGATAATAAAACTTTTAAAAAAAAATGTCTTTCTGAAATATTGAAACAATCAAAAGACAAAAATTTTTTAAAACTTTCAAATGATTGGTTGAGTAAATCAGTTGAACATAACTATTCATATCACTTTGAATGGCTTGGTCGACCGGTTATTCAATATCCCCAAGATTTAATTTTAATTCAGCAAATTATTTGGAAAGTAAAACCAGACCTAATAATTGAGACAGGTATTGCTAGAGGCGGTTCCCTTCTTTTTTCAGCTAGTATTCTAGAGTTACTATCACTTTATAACATCAACAAAAAATCAAAGGTGCTAGGCATTGACATTGATATAAGGAAACATAATCTGAAAGAAATTAAAAAATCACCACTTTATAAAAGAATAAGTTTAATTCAAGGCTCAAGCGTTGAAAAAATTGTAAAAGATAAAGTAAAAAAAATAACACAAAATTTTAAAAATATTTTAGTTTTTTTAGATAGCAATCACACTCATAATCATGTTCTAGAGGAACTAAATTTTTATTCGACACTAGTAACAAAAAATAGTTATTGTGTTGTTTTTGACACTGTAATTTCAAAGCTTAACGATAAATTTCATACGAGAAAAGCATGGAATTCAAATGAGAATCCATATACAGCAGTGGAAGAGTTTTTAAGATACATTAAAAAAAAAAGGGTGTATGATATAAATAACAAATTAATTAAATTTTCAATTGATAATTTTTATGAAAACCAAGCCATGATTACAGTTGCACCAAAAGGTTTTCTTCTAAGAAAATAGGTTATGTTTTTTTTATTTGTTTCTCAATTAACTTAATGCAATTGTAAAATGTAATATTTTTTTTAACTATAAAATAGCCTTTCTTATTCAAAAGAAATATCTTTGAAAGAATAACTAGAAAATACTCTAAAGTTCTAGATCTTCTCATTTGATAAGTTAAAATTTTTAAATGAACATAAACATTTAAAAAAAGGCTTTCTCTTCCAATTTTTTGTTTAATTTCTTTTATTAAATTTTTAAATGTAATAGACTTAGTATTTCTGAAATCAGTATATTCTAATAGTCTACAGTTAAAAAAATAATTAAATTTATTAAGCTTAAAGTTTTTAAATAATTTGGGAAATTTTTCCTTAAAATTTATAAGTGTTTCATAGGACCAAGATGGTATACATAATTTTGATTTGATTGGCGATTTTACTATTTCCGTATTTTTATAGAGCTTCAAAAAAAATTTTTCGTTTAGATAGTTTCCTGCTGAATTTTTTGTATGAAAACCCTTAATTACTAATGGATAATCAGTAACACAAAAAAAATCACTTAATGATAATGATGATAGAGCTGATGATAACATTGGTTCTGGTTTAAGAAAAAAACTTCCATTTATTTCTTTAAAATCTTTTATCAATCTATTAGAAAAAATAGCTCTAGGAAAAAAAGGAACAATATCTTTATCAAAGAATCCAGAAAAGTTAAAAATTTTTTTTATTACCTTTTTAGATTGAAAGATTTTTTTTCTACCATAAAAATTTTTCATAGTTAAACTCGACTCACCATCATTTTTATAAACACTTTGATTCCAAGTAAAGATTTCACATTTTTTATTTTCATTGATTAGTTTATCTAAAATTTTAGCGCAACTTTTTATCACAATGTCTTTATCGGTTAATAAAAAAACCCAATCCCCTTTTATTTTAGAAAACGCAAAGTTCCAATTATCAACAAGATCTAAATATTTAGAAGTCTTAAAATATCTTACATTATTAAAACTTTTAAAATTACTTGAATAATTTACTCCTTTTGGATTATTGTCTGAAATTATTATCTCAAAAAATTCAGGTTTTTGTTGAATAACAGAGCGAACCGCAAATTTTAAACTTTCAGGTCTTGTTGATGGAATTACAACTGAAATTTTATTTTTCATTTGAAGATTTAGAGAATTTCATTAATTGAGTTGCAAACTTGCTGTATTTCATCCTCCGTAATATCGAAGCAAGATGGAAGCCACAAGCCATATGCAGAAACTTTATCAGAAATAGAAAATTTTTCTTTAGACTTATAAGTTTTTTGTTTATTAATTGGGAACCAAAACGAACGAACATCAATGTTTTTTTGTCTTAGATATTTTACCACTTTCTGCTTATTAGGAATTAATATATCAAACCATTGTAATACCTCATCATCATATGTTTTTGGTAAAATAACTTGTTGATTATTAGACAAATACTTTTTGTACAAAAAATCTCTTCTTTTGAACTTTTTTAGCCTAGATGATAGTTTCTTTAGTTGCGCCAAACCAACTGCAGCTTGAAGGTTAGTGTATTTAAAATTAAAGCCTAAAACTGGATGTAAATCATTACCTCCAGTTCCTCTCTGCCTTCTGCCTTGATCTTTAAGCTCTAACAATCTATTATAGAATATCTTGCTATTAGTTACAATTGCTCCACCTTGTCCTGTTGATATGGTTTTTGCTGCAGAAAAAGAGAAACAAGACATATCTCCAAAAGTCCCAATTTTCTTTCCCTCAAATGATGAACCAAAACCCTCAGACGAGTCTGAGATAATCCTCAATCCAAATTTTCTTTTAAAAAATTCTAGGCTTTTATAGTCTGCTGATCTGCCATTAACATCAACAGGAATAATAACTTTAGTCTTTTTTGTAATTTTTTTTTTAATTTGTTTGATTGATATATCAAATCTGTCAAAATTTATATCAACAAATATTGGTTTAGCCCCTGCAAGTTTCACTGCGTTGGCAGTAGCTATGAATGTAAAGTTTGGAATTATAACTTCGTCATCAGGTAATAGGCCCAGCGTCATTAATGCTAACGAAATGGCTGCGGTCCCACTAGTAACACAAACACAGTATTTTACACCTAAATAACTAGCAATTTTTTTTTCAAATTTTTTAACGTAATCTCCTTCATTTAAATAGTTTTCATCAATAACTTTGTTTACTAATTTTTTTTCATCATAGTCAAACATAGGAAGAAACCAATTTATTTTTTTATATTTCAAGTACGATCCTGTCAATTTTTCCAACTGTATTTCTATTGTATCCTAGTTTCTTTGAAATTGATTCTAAATCTTTTAGGTAATGAATCTCTTTATCTGTTAAACAGTTGTTATATTCCTTTTTTTTTTTTAAAGATTTATTTTTCCACCAAGGATTATTTTTAAAAATATAATTTTTATATATTAGTTTTGAATCATCAGGAACAGAAATTTCTAATTTATTACAAAGTTTTTCTAGATAAAAATGTAAATTTTCAAAAGTATATTCATGATACCAAAAAAACAATCTATCCTTTATTTTTTTTTTAAAATTTATTGAGTATTGAAGAATTTGCTCCATTTGCCACGTAAAGATTTGGTAAGTATTTAATTTACTTATATTCTGATATCCAGGAAATTTAAGAAACTTGTCTCCCTTCAATAATTCTTTCCCTGCAGTTTCTTTGGCTGTATACTTTATTAATCTTGCAAAAGAATTAATTACAGCTCTTGGATCCCTTATCACACAAATATGAAAAGAGTCAGGAAATAAGTCGTTTACATAATCTAGTATCATTACATAATTTGGTGACTTTTCTAAAATACGTTTTTTTTGATTTTTTTTAAAAAACCAATCAACTTTTATTTTTTTAAGCTCTGCAATAATTTTTTTTTTATCAGATAATAATATTTTTTTTTTTTTATATTTTGATAAACATTATTTCTTAACCACAGTCTAGGAAACCCCTCGATAGGTGACGGTTTATAAAGTAAACTCTTTGGAACATTTTCACCATAATGTAAATGACCCCAAATTCCTTTTTTGTATCTTTTTTCTCTAATTGTAAAAGACTCCAAATCATCGCTTAGATACAAAAGGTCATGAAGTAAAGTAGTACCACCTCTGGGCATTCCCCAAATAAAGATTGGTTGTTTAAAAGACATAGAAGATCTTTTAAAAAAAAATCTAAATTTTTCTATAAGTTTTTCTCTGTACATTTAATGTAATTTATCTAGAATTTTTTTTGCCACTAACTTTGGATTAAATTTATTTATTAGAGTTTTGTATCCATTTAGTCCAATTCTTTCTCTTAGTTTTTTATTTTTAGAAGCTTTATATATTAGTTCCATTAAATGATCATTATTCTCTGCTAATAGACAATTTTTTTGGCTTACAAACTCTGGCATTACAAGCATAATATTCTTTGATGTAATCACACACATTCCCATACTCCATGCATGCAAAAATCTTGTATGACCAACATTGTATTTACCAAAATTATTACAACACAAAAAAATATCTGAATTTAACATTTCAGAATCTAAGTTTTTAACAAAGCCTTTAATCTTTACTCCATAGTTTAAAAGTTTATCAGCGATTTCTTTTTTTATCGTTCCGCTTCCAAAAACATTTATTTCAAATTCTTGTGAACTCAATAATGATTGCATTTTTGGTAGAACAAGATTTGCTAAATAATTTAGGCCAATAGTATTTGCTGTTCCAGATAAGAGACCAACGTTAGCAATAATTTTTATTTTTTTATGATTTTTTTTTGATAATGCATCTTGAATTTTTTTGTATGAAAATTTTGGTTTCCAATTATTCTGTAAATACTCTGAGTTTACACCTTTCTTAAAATAATAATTTGAGTCAGCTTTTGAATTGTTACTCATTACTAAATTTTTCTTAAATTCATTTATATGTTGTTTTTCTAATTTAAACAGAACATAAAAGTCTTTTAATTTTTTTATCAAAGATCTTCTTGCCAAAGAAAGGATCATTTTTAAATTTTTAATTTGGGGATCACCATAGTAAGCATAAAGTTTAAAATTATTAAAGTTAAATAGATCAGTCATTTTTTCATCCCATATTACCAAAATGGAATCTGGATTAATTTGACTTGTAATTTCTAGTGATTTTGCCTTTAAGTCATAAACAGGAAAAAAGTCTACTAATTTTGGAAAAAAAATTCTTAAAAAAAAATTTCTTTTTTTATCTTTATGTTTCATCTTGATTTCATTTAAAAAAGTTACGTTATTTTGCATTGACAAAAATTTCTTAAAAGAAATCTCAGAGATAGACATTTTTATTTTTTTTTTTGTTAAATTTATTGGTAAAAGAATAAATTTTATTTTTTTTTCCTTAACTATTTCAGAAAGAATATTTGAAAAAACCATATTAGCAGCTCCTGTTCCATGGGTTTTAGATGGATAACAAGTAAAAGGAATTAATACTTTCACTATATTTTATTTAACTATTAATGGTTTAGGGAGTGGAACAATAAAACTACCTTTGAATCCTTTTTTTTTAAAAATTTTCATCAGTTCATCTTTTATATGCCATGATAAAATGAGAAGAAAGTCAGGTGGATTTTCATTTATTATCTTTTCATCAACAACAGGAATTAAAGTACCTGGTAGGTATTTATTAATTTTATTAGAACCACTTACTTCTAATATGTACTCAACTAAATCATTATCTATCCCAACATAATTCACTAGAGTACTTGCCCTAGATGGAGCTCCTATTGCAAATATAGTTTTTTTCTTTTTTCTCAAATCAATAAGTAAATTTAAAAGTTTATATTTAGAATTGATAACTTTTTTCTTAAAATTTTGAAAAATTTTCATTTTATGAATCTCACTTTTTTTCTCTTGCTCCATGATCATTTTTAAATTCTTTGTTTTTTTATAAACTCCTTTTTTTGATGAATAAACTCTTATAGAACCACCATGTGTAGGAATTTTTTTTGCATGAAAAACTTCTAAGTTATTTAGACTAAAAAGTTTAATTAAAGATGATAAATGATAATACCTTAGATGTTCATGGTAAATGGTATCATATTGAAGTGTTTTTACTAACGATAAAAGATAATGGGATTCCGTTACAAACACAGTATCTTTAGTCATTATTTTTTTTATTAAATTTATTAATGAATTTGGATCTTCAATATGAGCAAAAACATTAGTGGCAGTAATAAGCTTTGGTTTTTTATTTTTTATTAAAATTTTTTTTACAGTTTGATCATTAAAATAATCAATTATTGTCTCAATTCCATTCTTATTAGCTATATTGCCTGCTTGAGAAGGCTCTACACCTAAGGTTTTAATTTTGTTGATTTTAAAATTTGTTAGTAAAGTACCATCATTAGAACCTATATCAATTACTAGATCATTTTCACCTAGGCCCACTATAGTTTTTGTTTCTTTGTAAAGGTCATAAAAATTTTGTTTTAGAATCTTTGTTGTTCCTGACAGATAAGGATAAGAATATGGAAATAAAACTTTCTTATCAACAATTGTATCTATTTGAACATGATGACATGAAGAGCACTTTACAAGATGCAATGGAAAACTTAAATTTTCACTTTTTATTGAACCAATTTTATCCATACTATTAACAGGAGGAATATAACCATAAAACATTATACTCTTTAAACTTTTTGATGAACAAATTTGACATCCAATGATTTTTTTTGAAAATTTATTTTTTATCATTCTTCAAATACCAATTTATCACACTCTTTAATCCATCTTTCAATTCATATTCTTTTTTATAACCTAATTTCTTTATTTTTGAATCATCAGGACATCTTCGATTAGTTTCACCTACTGGCTCTTCAGAGGTTTTTATTTCAAGTTCAACATTCATTAACTTAAGGATCATTTTTGTAAGCTCTATTATTGAGATTTCATCATTATTTCCAATATGATAAATATTTCTATGTTCACCTGTAAAAATAACTTTATTCAATGCTTCAACAAAATCATTTATAAATATAAAAGATCTTGTTTGATTTCCATCCCCTTTAATTTTAAGGAAGGATTGATTTGATTCTTTTGTTTTTTTTATATTTAAAATTAATTGAGGAATAACGTGCTCCCAACCCATATCAGGCCCATATACATTATGAGGTCTAAAAATAATTAATTTTTCAAAAAATTCTTTATAATAGTAGGAACATATTAATTCGGAAATGATTTTTCCACCACCATATGAATATCTTGGATTAAAAATATCAGGGACTTTTAACTCGACGTTTTCTGGTGTTGGAAAAATAAAAGGATTTTGATAAACTTCAGAACTTGAGGCAAAAATAAAATTTTTTATGTTATTTTTTTTACAAACCTCAACTGCATTTAAAATTCCACGAATAGAAACATCTAAAACCTCTTGCGGTTTTGAGTAAAAAAACTCAGTACCATTTATCGCTGCCATATGTATAAAGAAATCATGACCAGATGATTTTGAAAGGAGATCTTTATAATCTTTTACATCACCATTAAAAAACTTTATTTTTTTTGAGATTGCTGACAATCGATTAGCCTCTCCTCTAGAGAGATTGTCAAAAACTGATACATCATAACCACTTTTGACCAAAGAAATAACCAAATTCGAACCAAGAAAACCTGATCCCCCCGTAATAAAAATACTGCTCATTTTAAGAAGATAATGCCTTTCCTAAATTTCCTAATCCAATGTATCTTACTGAAGACGGCAAAGATATTCTTTGATTGGTATAATTATTCCAATAATCAAATATTACACTTGGACTTTTCATTAATTGTGAAAGAACAGTAATTGGCATAGCACCAAAGATAGGGTGATTATTACAAATTATATATAAAGAACAATTTTTGAAGGAATTTTCGATAGAATTCGTAAAATTAAACCTAAACTTTTTAAAATAATCTTTTGCTTCATCTTTCTTAACTATTGGGTCAAAAATTTTTATAACACAGTTTGGAAAATTTTTTTTAATCTCCTTTATTATCGGTAATGCCATTGTACCCCTTAAATCATTGGTTTCTGGTTTTCCTTTAAAAGCGATACCCGCAATTGTTATTTGAAATTTTACTTTTCCATTGCTAATTGTATCACAATATTTCTTTAGTAATGAAATGGTCCTTTTTGGTTGTTGTTCATTGACTTGACGCGAATTCATAATAATTTTTGGAAAGTAATTTGATTGATTTAATCCATTACTTAAAATATATGAGTCTTTTTCTAAGCAAGGCCCACCGACAGGACCAGGGTCTGGAAGATTAGTCCTAGGGTAACCAAGTTTACCCGAATTTATAACCTCATATGCTGAAACAGAGTAAATATCAGCAATTTCTGCAATTTCATTAGACAAGGCAAAACTTACATCTCTTTGACAGTTATCTATTAATTTTATTAATTCGGCAGTTTCGGAGTTTGAAACCTTCACGACTGTTGGTGTCATAAAACTAAAAAATTGAGAAACTCTGGAGGTTACTTCCATTTCCTCAGAACCAACTATTTGCGGTAATTTCCTTAACTCGATCATTGCATTACCCTCAATAGTTCTTTCTGGGCAAAAAGCCACACCAACTTTTATTGTTTTATTATTAAAAAACATTTTAGTCATTTTTTTTGTGGTTCCAACTTCAACTGTTGATCTAAGAATTACTAAATCATTATTTTTTGTAAAAGTACTGATTTCCTTACAGACTCTTTTCATCATTTCTTTATTAACTTTATTGTTCTCCTTTATAGGAGTTCCAACAGTTACTATGTATACTGACGTATCAAAATGCTTATGAATCTTTCTGAAAATTTTAAGTTTTTTAGTTTTTATTAATGACTTTAGCCTACCCTCAAGTCCTGGCTCAAAAAAATGAGGCATCCCTTTTTTTAATAATTTTACTACATCCTCTCTCAACTCAACTCCGTAAACATCATATCCAATATCTGCAAGAGTTACCGCTAAAGTTAAACCAACAAAACCTAAGCCCATTACACAAACTTTTTTATCTTTAAGTGATATTGGTAATTCGCTATTTTTTATATTAACCATCATTAAACTCCGTCGAATTTTATTTAGACAATAGCTACCGCACTCTAACTAATTGAGAAAAGTTAGAAAAGATTTAGGAAAAACTAAAATACTGGTTCTAAAAATTTATTATCTACCTGCGTTTTAATCTTATTTTTTAAAAAATCCAATAAAACATATGACCTGTTAGCATCTATGTATTCACTGAAACTTACCTTAAATAAAAAATTATTATTTTTTACATAAGCAACAATTTGGCCTCTCTTAAATGAATTTCTCAGAAGGAATACACCTTTCTGATCACATTTTTTTCTTAGTTCAAGAAGTAGACTAGTTGGCAAAAAACATAATTTCTCATTGAATTTTAAAATTTTTTTTACTCCATATGTGTTATTAATTTTTGTCCAGTTTTGGTCGGGTAATAACCCAACAAATATGTAGCCAGGAAATAGAGGGGTTAGAATTTGTTTTAACTTATTAAATCTAGAGACTGTTTTGAGTATTTTTGGTGCAAAAACATTATAACCTTGCCTTATCAAGTTTGAATGTGCTTTCTCTTCACAACAGGGCTTAGTATTTACCACTATCCAATACATTTTATTCCATTGATAAAAATTTAGGGTTATATACGTCAAAGTTTTTTTTTAAATCTTTGTATATATCTTTTGAGTTTGAAAATTCTGTGAGAACGAAACAGGTATTCGATTTTTTTATTTTTTTCTTATTCAAATCATTTATTACATTCAATCCGCAAAAATTTTTCTCTTTAATTTCTAGTGAGTAGATAAATTCAATATTTACATTTTGAATTTTAGAGGCAAGTATAGCTATTTCTGTCAACTCACTTTTGCCAGCAAAAATTATCTTTTTTTTACTACTCTTTAATATTTTTAACAGCTCTTCATAATCTTTCCTGGCTTTGGTGTAAAATTCTAATGAGGATTCCAAAAATTCCTTTGTTAATTTTGCTTTTTCAACCAATCCTTTGGGGGTTAGGTAGTAAAAATATCTTTTCATTGGTGCTTGTTTAAGCTTTAAGAATCCCTTTTTTACAAATTTTTTTATAATGGCGTTAGCAAGACCAAGTGCTACGTCAAGATTTTTAGAAATAGAACGCTGCGAATGCTCTTTAGTCCTCGATATTTCATTCAGAAGTTTGAGTTCTGTCTCTATGTTCTTTTGGGATATTTTGTTCATATTATGAACATAAACGTTCACCTAATGAACGTCAAGTAATTCCTTATATAACTTTTCATATTTTTTTAACGAAATTTGATTATTGAACTGCTTTTTAAAATGTAAAAAAGAATTTTTTCCCATCCTTTTTCTATCCTTAGAATCAATTAATAAATCAAATGACTCAGTAAATTTTTTTTTATCATTAAACTTAACTAAATACCCGTTGTTAGAAAAGAATTCGCTATTTCCTCCTACATCAAAACTTATAATTGGAAGTTTTTGCGAAATTGCCTCTAACAATGAATTGGATGAGCCTTCTTCCTTAGAGCAATTAATTGCGAAATCCATTTTTTTGTAAAGGTTTATGGTATTTTTAATATATCCAGTAAATAAAATTTTTGAACTTAATTTTTTTTTTAAAACATACTTTTTCAAAAGATCCAAATAAGATTTATCTCCTTTCCCTACAAGAAATAATTTCCATTTTTTTTTGGTTTTAAGATTTGAACAAATATCGATCAAGTCCATATGTCCTTTATATGGAATAAAATTAGCTACGTACGCAACATTAATATGATTGTTTGTTACTGTAAACCTCATTTCTTTGTTTTCAATGGATTGAAAAGGAGAAGAAAAGTTTTTTATGATTTTTATTCTTTTCTTGTCCACATCCTCCGAAAGAACTAGTTGTTTTTTTATCGACACAGAATTGCAAACGATATAATTCATTTTTTTGTGGAGAAATTTTTCTAAAAAAAGAGATATTTTAAAATATTTACTATGATAAAAATTTAGTGATCTTCGACTCATAACTTTTTTTTTTTTACTAAAAATAGTTAGCACTGCTCCAAGAATATATGACTTGGGGAGTATAAAATGATAGATTTGACTGTTATTTGATAACAAATAGAAAAGCAGTAAGGGTATTGAAAAAAAATTATTGTTTGCTGAAATTATATTAAGCCCTTCTTTTTTAAAATCATTGAATAACAGCCCTTTTTTGAAGCAAAAAATTTCTATATGAAGCTTTTCTTTTAACAATTTTGTAAGATAAAGAAGTTGTCTTTCAGATCCGCCTGAATCTAGACTGTTAATAAAAAAAGTTATTTTTTTCATATAAGCATAGCTTACTGTAATTTTATGAAAGTTAAATATCTTATCAATTTAAATAAATATATTTACTTCAATTTTCATAATAAAATTGATAAGAAGTTTTTTTTAAAATCAAGGAGATTCCTTATATATTCATTCAAAAAGAATAAAGTTGAGAATTATTTGAAACCAAATAAAGATTAGTTTTTTAACTAATTCTTATGGACTTTTGGTTGCGGGGGCAGGATTTGAACCTGCGACCTTCAGGTTATGAGCCTGACGAGCTACCAGGCTGCTCCACCCCGCGTCAGTAGCAGCTGTGTTTTTAA
>MDSZ01123335.1_pt1 | contig 13708 bp, 12 predicted proteins | sample 811201 | NCBI WGS metagenome assembly MDSZ01 (sample SAMN05326647, study PRJNA326480) | marine metagenome | isolation source: seawater | place: Indian Ocean: North | collected 2010
CGTTGGAAAGGAAGTTGGCTTTATTCGCAAGGCTGTGGGTGAAGTTGTATCGATTGAGGAATCTTGGATTAGTGAAATAAATAAGCATCTGGCAAGCAAAGGCTATGATTCTGTTTTAGAGCCCATTGCTAAGATTCTAGAAAGTGCAGGTCAACCATCTGTTACTCGCGCACAGGCCTGGGTTCTTCTTCATGTTTTAACTAACCAGGGTGTCCCAGAGGCTCTTCAAGACACAGACTCTGATGAAAAGATTGGAGCAGTTGGGTCATTTGTAAAGAAAACAACGCAAGCTGCTGCTGGTGCTGTAGATACTGTTGCTAATCCTGTTGGAAAGGTTGTTGGTGGTGCTACTAGCGGTGTTGTGGGAAAACTCAAGAAGTCAGAAAAAGCCTCTGACGAGGAATGATTATTAAGTATGGTCTTCCAGACCCCTTCCTATGCGAAGGACTCTAAACTCTTCTGGCACCTCAAAGGACTTTTCAGTTCGTAAAATGCCATTGGCTCAGTATCTTGAGTTAACACGGAGACTTCGTAAGCATTCACAGTTTCATCTAACAAACCAGGCCATTAAAGATGGCTGGGTGTATTTTACTGATGAAGCATCAATAAAACGTCTGTTAGAGATTATCCATCATCAGAATGATGGATTGCTACCAAGTGTAGAGAAAATAAAAAATGAGGAGAGAAAGAAAATGCAAGGAGATAGTATAAACGCGTATGAGCACCGAGAGTTTTACGAAGGAGTAAAAGGTCCTGATGGTGATGGATGGTATACTGCCAGATGCCCTGTTTGTGAGTGGCATGGCAGGGACTCTGACCACAACCACTTTAGATTTACAGAAGATGGAACTGTTCACTGCTTTGTAGGACATAGTGGCTCAGAAATCCACGAAGCAATTAGAGCGATGATAGAAGGCCGCGCTCCACAGTTTAAGCGTGCAGGTAAATCTAAACTAAAAAGTGATACTAAAGATCTTGAGGCCTTTGCTAAAGAGTTTGAAGAAATGGCGAAGGGTATGAAAAAGGCAGGTGAGTGAATGATTGTTTCAGCAGGTATAGAAAAGTCAAATGGAAGAACTCGTGACTCAAATGTAATCGTTAAGCGATGGCGTGAGAAGCAGGGAGAAGACTGGGTTAGAAAGGAAGAAGTAGTTAGAAACTTCCGTCCTTATGTGTTTGTTAACCCAAACAACCTTGTTGTAAAAGGTAAAGTTACCTCAGGTGGATTATGGATCCCAGAGGGATATAAGAAAGTCCCGTTTGCTATTGCAGAAAGGACACTCAAAGAACTTCTTTTTGGTATAGAGATACACAAAGGTGACTCGCCTCCTTATCAGGATGCTGCTGGAAACACACTGTGGAAGGTATCTTTTGACTCACCATCGTTGATCTGGTTATTCAAAAAGCGCTTTAGTTCACACTTCGAGGCAGACGTTCCATATGAGGATCGGTACCTGGTAGACTGTGTTGATGAAATGCCGGAATATAAGATGCGTAAGCTATACATTGACCTTGAAGCCCTACAGTTTCGGATGAGTGAAGGAGAATCACCATACATGTGTAACAACAAAAGTAATCCTAGGGATTGCCAGGAAATAAATGTAATAGGTGTTTATGATGATTTTAGCAATACCTATGTTCAATGGTGCTTTCATGAGGTTTTAGAAGTTAAAGAAGAACTTATGGAGTTCGATGGGAAATATGTAATGGTTAATTACTTTGATAACGAAAAGGATATGCTACAGTCATTTGTTGACTATCTAGAGATTATAGATCCTGATATACTACTAGCATGGGGTATGGGCTTCTATGATTTACCTACTCTATACTATAGACTAGAATCATGTGGGATAGGTAGCAATAAACTATCTCCATCCAGTTTGGGTAAGCATAGGTATGTAGATAATCCTAGGTATAAAGGAAATCAATATCGTTGGACTCAGCAACCTATTAGAGGCAGACTTGTAGTTTCTTTAGATAGATTATTTGAAAGAGTTTATCGAGATAGTAAGTCGGCTAACTTACCTTCAAACAAACTAGGTATTGTTGGTGAGAAACTCTTTAACCAAGGTAAGGCATACGAACGTGATGAAAATGGAGAGCATGTGCTAGACGAAAATGGAGAGCCGATTCCATTCAAGCCAGATTTCTATGATAAAGCATATGATGAGTGGTTGGATGACTATCTTTACTATAACTTCCGTGACGTTGAACTAATGGTTGATATTGATACTAAGTATAATCTAATCGAGGGGCAACAAGCTCTGCAGAACCTTGCAAAGTGCCAGTTCAAATCAACTTTCTATGGTTCATCATATGCTCGTGCTTACTTTATGCGGAAAGCCGACTTCAAGCAAAGAAGTGGATTTATGGGCGAAGAAGTTGATGATAGTGATCTTCAAGGTGCTATTGTTATGGACCCCGACGAGTTAGATACGGTTGGTTTGCATAAGAATGTCGTTATTCTTGATTTTGCAGGTCTATATCCTTCTATGATGGTGGCCTACAACACAAGTTGGGAAACCAAAGTCCGAAAGGGAGAAGAGAAAGATGACGATATCAAGGGTGATCGGTGTCGCTTTAGAAGGGAACCAATGGGTATTCTTCCAGCGTCTGTTATTGAACTGGATGAATTGCGCGACCACTATAAGGACCTAAGAGATGAGGCAGCGAAGAAAAGCGGTAAAGGTTCTGATGAATACCGTAAGTGGGATGATGCTCAGAAAACTGTAAAAAGACTGAGGGCAACATTCTATGGACTAATGGCTTTCCAGGATTACGCTTGGGCTGATATGGATATTGCAAGAACAATTACCTATGGTGGTCGAACTGCATTGATGGACATTAAAAAAGAGTCAGAAAAACTAGGGTATGAGGTTATTTATGGTCATACTGATTCTATATTTGTTAAGCTGGGAGACGATTTAACTGTTGAAGAATGCGCAGAAGCCTCAGAAAAGTTAGGAATACATCTTACAGATTATGTACAGAAAAAGTTAGAGTCTACGGCTGTTATTGTTGAACCTGAACTTATTATGGATAGATTCTATCTGCCTAGACGGAATAAGTATGGTGGTAGAATTGTCTGGCAACCTGGCTCAGGTAACACTCCTTTTGATGTGGCTAAACTGCCTGTTGAAGATCGTATGAAGATACAAGGATTAGAAGCAAAGTTCACTAATACTGCACGTATTGGTAGGGAAATTCAAGTTGAATGCTTGAAGCGTATATGGGATGATTGCTCTTCGCAAGAATTACTGGATTACATTAAAGGATACATTGCAGAGGTTCATACTAGGCCTGTAGAGGACTTGTTCGCTAGAGCAAGGATAGGTAAATGGTTGACTCCAACGCGCTATCTGGAGAAGTCACAACACTATGGGGCAGGGGCAACAAATCAAAATGCAAAACCAGATGCAGCAGATCCAGAAGATGCCTGCTATGTTGTGCTAGGTGGAACACAAAGAGGTGCTGCTTGGCATAATATTATTCTTTCAAATGACTCTTACTCAAAGATGGATAAAGGTGACTCACACTATACAACGTTTGTAAGTGACGGGCCAACTTGGATTCCAACTGGTGGTTATGTTTCTTTCCATGATTACGAACAAATCAAGGATTACCAACTAGATTACTCTACTATTATTGAAAAGAACATTATAGATAAGTTAGATAACATTCTCAGAGGAATGCGGCTGTCTCGTGAATCGCTTCGTGAAAAGTCAAAACAACTTTCTTTGGATGACTTTGTATGAAAACAACAGTAAGGCCTAATGGCGAAATCAAAAAGGTCATGTGCTTTCAGTGTGGAAACGACGTTGTCTCTAAATGGAATAAAAAACGTAAGGTCTGGCAGTCAAGAGGTTGCCTAATATGTTACAGAAAAGATCGAATAGATATTTACAGGCGGCAGTTTCTATTAGATCTTAAAAAGCAAAAATATGTAGATGGTAAGTGGCGGGTTTCAAAGGATGATAACTCTAAACTTAGGGTGGCTAAGACCTTAACTTACGCAATAAAAGAACTTGGTGACTCAACTGCAAGAAGAGTGCTTAGAGAAGCCTGTCTAGAGTATTGGGAAGTTACTATTGGTCGCTGGGCACGTAATCTCCAATCTTAGCTGTGTTGCCGACTACAATGCTTTCTGCTACACCATTGATTGGATCATAGTTGCCCATCATTGACGCTCCTTGTATAATTGCAAACTGCTGCTCTAGTGAGCAACCACCTAGCATACTTGAATTACCTTTGCCTGCACTTCCACTTGGCCCTAACTTTCTAAGTTCTCCATATTCTCCCATAGAGTCTGCTATTGTTCGGCAATACCTATAGTCGTACTCTCCAATACCTTTTGCACCAGGCCCACCATTCATTTGAAAATAAATTGAGTCGGCTATTTCCATAAGCACTGCTTCAAGTCCAAACTTATTGTATATCCAACCTAAGTTGGTAGTATCAGTGTATTCAAAATCGATTTCTTCATTAAACAACTCAAGTTTTTCAAGTAAATCGTTGCTGCTATTACGGATATCAATAGTGTATCTTTTAGTATAACCATCTAGATCTATTTCGTCCTTATCTGGTTTCCTAAGATAAACTGAATATTCGGTGTTTCCTATACCATTAATCATGGTATTCATTATTCTCTCTTTACATAATAGATATTCCTCAGGCCTATTACTCTCCATAGCAATAACTAGTATACCATTATAATCAAGAGTAGTATTCATAATAGTTACAGGATAATTTTGAAGCGATCTTTTTAGTTGGTTAAACAATACTTCCTTAGATATACCGTACATATCAAACTTATTCCAAAGAAACGAAACGGTTATCGAACCACTAGTTAAATCATAAGAAATAAGATCTACCACTCTATTTGCTTTAACAGGCCTAATTACATCTGCAATTGTTTCTGCTCGCTCTTTTGAAATGCCTTCTTTTAATCGTATAATGGTCCTAGGATCCTTAATCTTACTTGATTCTGCAGCAGGTGATTCTAAAATTTGCTTTAGCCGATCAATTGAGCCTTGGAAACTGGCTTTTCCTGCGAAATGGAAAGTTCTTAGTGCTGCTTGAGTTGCTGGCTCTCCTAAACACGCTGCAGCTACTGCTCCAATTGCTTCTCCCGGCCTAGAAAGAGAATCTCGATAATACTTAACCAACTTCTTAGCCATTTTTCCTACATTGGGTTTTGTAACCTCTCTAACTTCAAGTATTTTCTCAATAGATCTAATTGTCTTTTCAGATGGTTTAATTCTATCTGACTTAGCTTCTGCAGCTATAGTCTTTCGGAAGTGAGAGGTATCACTGCCCTTTGTGCAATCTGGACAACTTCCTTCTTGAGAAGCACTTTCTAAAAACAATCCGTGCTTGCACTTAAAGTCGTAAAGCATTGGCTGTAAAGTAATTATTTTACCTGACTTGTTGACTTTGGGATCATTACCCCTACTGTGATAGGCTTTCAATCCATCCTCACCTGCAATTGGTGAGATAACTAACCCTGAGCGCAAACTCACAGTTCTAAGATCTTTGTCGACAACATAAGACTCCATACCTTTGATAAGTTTTCTTTCAAGATATCCTGATGTAGATATGTTACCCATACCAGACTCAACTGTAGATCTTCTACCACCGGTGGAAGTCATCCAGTATTCTGTTGGCTGCATACCCATAGAGTAACTAGATCTTATGAAGCCAGAATAAACTGGATTAGTGCTTTCCTCTGGGTCCATTGGGTAGTGAGGCAACACTCTATTTGGATTAATACCTGCGCGAACTCTTTGCCCGCTTAGAGAAACTAGCCCATAACTACCGCCCATTTGTTGTACGTTAGAATCTTTACCACGCGCTTTACTTCTAACTGATATTTGCATAGCATTTCCTGCACCTTGGTAGTCTTGGACTGGTCTAAGAACGCCCTTTTCAAAATCCGATGTAATATTCTGGATCTTTTCTTCCATAAACCCAAGTGGATCTCTATCTGCATCTATTTTTTCCTGTCGGCCTACTGCAACATCTTGTATCAATTGCCTGCTTTCATACGCTTCTTGGATAAATTGAATCTCTTTGGCTGTCTCAATAAAGTTCTTATCAATCTCTTCATTGGCCACTTTACCACCAGATACATCTGCAAGACCTAAAGAAAATCCTATTCCTCGATGGGCAGCAAGTCCAAGTCTTGTTGCAAGTTCAATAAAGTGGCATAATTTCTCATAGGCTGCTTCATAACCCTCATGATAAAAGAATGCTGGTGCAATAGAGGACTCTTGTGTTCCAAACGCTCCTTTCTCAAGCGTGCCTTTTATGAGTTTACCATTTATAATTTCAATAGTCTCATACACTGGCTTTTCGTTTATTCTTTTTATTACTACTTCTCCGTCTTTTTCTTCTGTAATTGGTGTAACACCTGTGAAGACCGCAGAGACATACTCTGCGTCGATTACTGTGAATAGGTGGCTGAAAAGTGCCCGCCCTGTGTAACATTTTTCACCGGTAGGTGATGTATAGTCGGAATCAGGGAGCGAGGTAATATAGACCCTCTCAGATATTTCAGATGGTTGAAAAGGAATGCGATCCCCATTTTCATCTAAAACATATTTACCCTTTTCATCTCGAACATAAAGGTCTTTATTTGCTCCGCGCCTTTTGTAAAAGACGTGTGAATACATCTCAACAGCGATGCGCTTTGCGACATAAGGGATTCCTTCGTCAGTAAAGCCCAGTCCAGTGCTTTTATTCCACTCGTTTCTTCTTCTAAGATCTGTATGGGTTAGCAAGTATGTTCCACTAACTTGATCCTGATCATTGGCTATCGCCATCTTTCCGTGCCTAGCGTGGATAATATTCTTATCGATATACATGTATTTCTTTGCTTCTTCTATTGCTTCTGGCGTTTGTAAGAAGTGCAGTTTCATTGCATCTCCATCATAGTCTGCATTGAAAGGATCACAGATTGTAGCATTAAAGCTGAAGTTCTTTTGATCCATTGGAATAACCGTGACTGCCATTATTGACTGTCTATGTAAAGAGGGTGCGCGATTGAATAAGCCTATATCTCCTTTGATTATATGCCGCTTAACAAGTGTACCATAGGTCATTAGATCAGCCCATTTTTCTCTAATCTCTAAACTACCTTCTTTCATTGTTTTTTGATTAGATCCATCATAATTAGTTCTATCACCATCTAAGTAAATAGACAGTGCACCTGGATAAACCGATGCACCGTTTATTACAGCGTCCTTTAGTCGATCTATATTTTCTTTATCTACAATTTCTTCTACAGTAGATCGCATACAAACAGATATTGGGACACCAACCTCATCTATGGCTAATGCCCCATTTGGCGCAACTGCAGAATAACCAACTTCCTCTACATACTTTGACTGCAAGTTTGCTCTAAACCTTCCCTTTTTTCCGGAAAGCCTGTTTAAGATGCCTTTGAAGGACTCTGTCTTTTCTGCTCCAGAAGCTGTTCGCATTTTCTTATCGCCACCAGATCCTATTGTTTTATTTAGGTTATCTGTGACTCTAGATACGGCGTGATAAAGGGCTTGTGTGTTGCGTCTTATACTACTTGCTATACCTCTATTGGTTGCACTTCTAAGTTGTTCATCTATAGCGAGCACATCTTGGTATAGTCTAGTTAATCCATCAATTTGTGGAAGCGGGTTTCCGGGTATTTCTAAAATAGGTCTTGCTTGGTTAGGTATAACCGGCAGTTTCTTGAAAAACAAATCTCTTGGGTGTGAGTGTGGAGGATTAAATCCAAGCAGCCTTGCTGTTTCATCTGATATATCATTGAATATAGTATATACTCCTGCATAGTCTATACTATTACTACCACTCTTATAGTCAATAGTAGGAAAGGGAGTATAGAACCTAGCAAGATAGTGTGTAAACTCAAACCTTGGTGTATACTCACCACAATGAGGGCAAGTAGAGCCAGTGCCTTCAAAAAGAGGATTATACAGTTGCCTTACTTTAGTAAAACCATTTGCATTAGCCATCCCAGTTTCTATAAGCGTCTGAACTTGAGATTTAATCTCATCTAGTTTTTCATCTGGTAGTGGGATCTTAGAGCAACTATGGCAAACACGATTTAGCGTGTAAAGTAAAGGTGCACTTCTAGAAGCTTTACTTCCGTCCTTTCCAAGATAAAGAAATTTAGGAACAGGAACTGAAAGATCTATATGTCCAAAGTGCCCTGGACAGGATCTTGTTGCATCTAAGGGGTGCCTACCCAATCCACAAGTTTCACATGTTGGGCTTTCGTATAGTGCACCCATACGTAAATCATGTATGCCATCTGGCACAGGGGTCCTACTTTTTGGATCTGCTGGATCCATTGTTTCTGCAGATATAACCTGCATTACACTCATTGCTTCTATTTCATCCTCAGTTAGAATGCCGTGTTGCATACTTGCAACCTCTAAAGGTGGCTCAACATTAATGAAATCAGTTCTTCCTAATGAGTAACTAGGGTATGATCGCTCGCGTTTATTGAGCACAGGCATTACTATAGACAAAGGAGTTTTGATTACTTTTCCTTTCATTCCTTCAAGCATTGCTTGGGGATATAATTCTGTAACATCTTCTACCTCAAACGCGAAAATTTTTACTATAAGTTGTAAGTTACCTCTTGATCGAAGTCCCTCTGCGTGGGGATGATCGCGAATATATGCCCTAGCGCTTGATTTAGAACTTGGTACCCACCTATGTCGTAATCGTCCTGTGTTAATCTCTAGATTTAAGTTCCCTTCTTCATCAAAGTCTTCTGGGGTTACAACCCAAAAGAACTCCGTAGGCTTAGCAGGCTCCTCAGTCTCGCCATCGTTAGCAGGCTGAGATAACATATTACCACTCTCTACGAACCGCCTCTTGGAAATAAGCCTAGCCCCTCGCTATTGAATAGGCAATTGTATCTGCTAGATGATTATATGGGTTCGTTGCATGGCCTCTAACCCATTGAAAGTTAACTTTTGGAAAGAGTGTTTTTAGTGCAAGTATCTTATCTTTAGCGTTTTCAGAAGATGGATTTCTTATTTCAACCTCATCGTTAAGAAACTGCACAACTGTTTTACAGTCGCTACAAACTCTTACCACTATAGGCGATAAGTTATTCAGTTTACATACTTCATTAGTTATCTGCAAACCATATGCAATTGCTATTGTCTCTAACAAGTTAGTGTTTGCATCGTCACCAAAGTCACCTATATGTCGTCCTTGTGCAGAAAGTATTCTTTTTTCGCCATTGATTACTACAACTGCGGATATTGCTGCCTCACCATAGTCAGTAAGTGACGCGTCGGTATAGCAGTTAATGCTTACCTGGTTATTTTCCGATAGTATCTATATCCCTCCCCAGCGGTGCTACTATTTCGTTCAATACGAATTACATCACCTATTTTGATGGGGTGTCCACTTTCTATAAGTTTTTGAACAGCAGCATCTGCCAGTTTAAGGTGTGGTAACTCATCAATACTTACACCAATGGCTTTAAGCTCTCTCTTAGCCATGCTATCCGACAGTGGAATGTGAACGGGAGCCTTGTACCACTCCATACACATCACACAAGGTAGTATGAGTTAAGGGTTCACTCCCAGTCATCGTCTTCCCAGTCATCCCAGTCAGTTTCATCTTCTGAGTCGTCTGTATCTTCTGTATCTTCGGTTTCTCCAGAGTCCTCTGACTCATCCTCTTCTTCCGATACTTCGGGCTCAATGTCCATCTTTTTGGGCTTGTTGATCTCTGCTAAGAGTTTTGAAACCTCGTCAGACTCGTCATCCTCATCAGGTTCTTCTGCCTCATCGTCAAGATCATCATCCTCGTCTTCGTCTAATGTATCCCAATCAGAATTGGCCCAATCATCTTCCCAATCTTGGTCGTCGTCGTCGTCTGAAACTTTAGTGGCTTTCTTTGTAGAACTAACTTCAAGGGAAGGAACATCTTCCTCATCAAGCAGGTCAGTCATTTCAAGGACCTTTACCTTCTCGTTTTTCTTTAGGTCTAACGCCGACAAGAAGGTATCCAACTTGTTCTCAGCACTTTCTTCATTCATAGCATCAATGCTTAGGGTAAATGCAACATAGTAAGTCTGCATAGTTGAAAACACTTTCTTTCTATACTTTAACTATGCGCTTCCATAGGTAATATGATAGGTTTCCTATGGACAAACTATTAAGTAACCTATAGGTTTCCGGTAGAGTGATGACGGACTCTAGTAGCCGCGAAGAAGACTTTACGACGATTCGTATCACTAAGCGTGATAGGGATCTTTTAGAAGATATTAGACTGCCTAAGGAATCTGCATGGGAAACTTTCAGAAGAGTGCTACATGCAGCCAAAGTTAGTCAAATTAAAAAAAAAGACGACAAGCCAGCCAAGATGAGTCGAAAGTCTAAGCGTATTGTAGGTAACATTGAGGCATGTTTTTCTGCCTATCTTGTTAGAGGGCAACAGCAAATTTCTTTTGTGCAAATCAAAGACTGGATTAATGAGAATACCAAAGACGGGATCTCAAGTCCAAGACTCTCTAATCTTTTGCGTAGAAGGCCCCAGTTTCATTTAGTAAGAAAAGAGAGACGTAAAGGCACTAATGAGATTCAATGCTATTGGGCTGTTAGAAAATTAGATGGTAGCATCCCTGAAAGTGGAGACATTTCACCTGGTTGGGTAGAAGTTCCGTTAGAGATCACAAAGTAGTATTTGATACCGGTATCTCTTTCGACGATAAACAAATGAGGAGGAGAGGGACGAGACCAATGCGTGGCATGGCCGTTCTAGACTGTGTAACACCAGGGCAAAGGTGGATAAGCAGGAAACGCTGTATTTACAGGGAAAGATAATTCTCTTCCTCACGCGTTGGGTCTATAGCTTAGCCAGGTAGAGCGTCGGACTTTTAATCCGACGGTCGCGGGTTCGAATCCCGCTAGACCCTCTAGAAACTAGGCAATTAAGCCTAAGTTATCATACGAATGGACCCTTGGTCTAAGGGGAAACAGCCTATAATTTAGGTTCACCATAATTAGTATTAGTATCTTTTAGTGATTGGTGTAGTAGTCTGCCGGTAGGCTGCTTTACTGAAATAAGACGGGCAACTGTCGTCTAATAGTGAAACTACGGTTTTGTGATTAAATGTAATGACGCCAGTTTGACGTGCTGGAGGACGGTGGTTCGAATCCGCCAGGGTCTACAATTCGTGTAGTCTATAAAAGATGAACAACGAGGCGTTAGAGCACGCCTACAACCCGTAAGGGAGAGACGAATTGGCACCATTCAAATAGTAAAAGAGAAAGACCACTAATTGGGCGATTAGTGTAGTCTGGATATCACCTTGGCCTTCTAAGCCGAGAACACGGGTTCGAATCCTGTATCGCCCGCCATAGTTTAGAGATTGTCTGAATATACCGGTATGAATTAGGACGATAAACAAATGAGGGGGATAAGACCCCCGTTAGATATGGCATCAATAGATGCCGCAGGGGAATAACCTTAGTGGGCCTACGGGCTTTACTCTTTGAGACACTAGGGCGACGACCCTGCAAAATTTATGAAAACTCTATCACGCCAGCGTGGTTGAGATTTCTTTACTGCAAGTGAGTGTTAAATACGAAAGGGCGTACATTTTATGGAAACATATTATGAAAGCACGTATAGTAATATAGTTTGGAAAACAGAAGGGGAGCTACATCGATAGTTTATACTATCGTGTTAGAAGCTATGCATGTAGTTATTCAACTAACTGACCGCTTAGAGGCGAAGTTAGGATTACATGAGGAAGTTCCCAATAAAAGAAGGTGTGATAACCTTCTATATGGCAGAAAGAAATCGTTTGAAATACACGCTTTAGATGATAAGGCATCATTAGAGGTAAATATGGTACATCGATGAAACCACGGGCACGTGGGAGTAGGCGGTGAGCATACCATGGACTATGCTGGAAAGCGAGAATCAACTAGACGCGTTGCCTAGGCAACAAATCTAAAATTGCCTCGCCGAGAGCAAGTGCCCAGGCGGGTTACTAGGCAGGTTCGATTCCTGCCTATCTCGCCTATTAGGTAGAAATCATGCAAATCGAGTACAACTACGGTCTTGTGCTGAAACTACAGTCTGCACCCACTTGGGTGCTACCAGAAGGACTTGATCCGATTGCTAAGAGTCATGTAACTCTAATCGGTGGTAAGGCGCTAAAAGCCCACAAGGAAGCTATGAAATCTAATGCAGATAAGCTGACTATGGACAATTGGCCTAACCTTGAAGTCACATTTGGGGCAACAGGGACAGCTACGAGAGAAGATTACGATGGCACTGGTGAGACACGCATTACGCACTTTATTGAGGTGAGCAACCAAGATACGCTTCGTGATATTGTGGAGGAGATATGTGATATGGTAGGGATTAAAAATCCAGAACCAGATCGCTTCTTTCACCTATCACTAGCAAATAACTTTGGAGGCAATCCTTTCAAGAGTGTTGGCGATATCACAGTGGCTGATATTGAATGAAGAACAAAAGTCGTCCACGGGGCGCACTAGTGGAACATAAAATTTGTACTGACGCTATCATCACTCTTAGGCTTGGGGTAACACTCTTTATTGAGTGTCCTACGTGTGGAGCTAAGGGCAGTGTAGACGAAGCAGCTACGGATGCATGTAATCATGCATACCCAAGTTGTGGATGCACGCTCAAGATTGCTCCTCACAAGCCCTGTGCTTGCGAGAGTGGTGGGAGATATTGCTGAGTCGAGCTCGTATACGTTTCGACGCTCCTCGGCACTAGAAGAGTTTAGTTGGCGATCACCAACTATGACTAAGTTCGGGTAAGAAGACCTTCGTCCGTTGAACAACGGGCGCGGTTAAAGTTCTTTACGAAACCTAGAGATCTGTTAAGATTTGTCTTGCTTCTGAGAAAGCCAGCTTCTATAGGAGGCGGAAAGGACATTAACAATTAATAGAATACTTAGAAGTCCTCCCGAAAGGACTTTTGAGAAGTAAAGGCTCTTCAAGCCTGAATAATAGATAGATGAATATCACTGAAAAGAGTGATTCTGGGGATAAACCAGTAAGTTATGGAGATAGCGGAAAACTATTTCCCAGACATACTCCTATAGAATCTAGAACTATATTAGTAGCATAATTTAGTTTTAACTCTCTTTTTAGAAGCTAGTATCTGAGAACTTCCGCATAGGATCGGAAACTCAATCCTGGTTAGGGATACGATACTTAAACAGCGCACTGGTAAGCCATTAAGTTGGATAGGGGTGCTGTTATCCTAGGAGAATCAAAAAATAGTGGGTCGCTACCGCTATCTAAGATTCGTGGTAGGGTGCGTAAGCACACGGGAAGAATATGATGGGTAAAACCATCTTTAGGAGAGATTATGAATCTTGAAAAGAATAATGTAGAAAAATATCCTGTGCAGTCACATGGAGGAAAAGCAACTGCAGACCTAGAGTATGCAGAAGATGGATGGCCAATACTAACGGCAACTAACGACAAGCCCGAATCATGGGTAAGTCGAGAGTTCCGATGGGCCTACTACAACAAAGTTTGGGTTATCCACACTAACGGCGAGAAGGTGCTATATGAAGGCATCAAGCAATGTTGGTTGGATGAAAATGACCGAGTTTACCAATTATGCGGTAAACCGGCCCGTCCAAAATGGATTGACTTGTGAATGGTAATATCTACAAAAAATAAGCCCATTA
>MDSZ01226547.1_pt1 | contig 13707 bp, 15 predicted proteins | sample 811201 | NCBI WGS metagenome assembly MDSZ01 (sample SAMN05326647, study PRJNA326480) | marine metagenome | isolation source: seawater | place: Indian Ocean: North | collected 2010
AGGATCAATATGATTTTCAAAATTTTCTATTAAATTTTTAATCATATTTTTTGCTTTAGCTGCATTTCCTAAAAGAACTTTGATTACTTGTTGAACATCAACATTTTCATGATCTGGATGCCAACAATCAAAATCAGTAACCATTGAAACAGATGCGTATCTTATTTCGGCCTCCCTAGCTAATTTAGCTTCAGGCATATTTGTCATTCCAATTACATCAGCTTTCCATGATCTGTAAAGGTTAGACTCTGCTAAAGTAGAAAACTGCGGTCCCTCCATAACAACATAGGTTCCGCCCCTTTGATATTCTATTTTTTGTTTTTTTATAGCTTCTTCACAAGCATTCATTAATCCATATGATGTAGGATGTGCCATTGAAACATGCGCTACAATTTCATCATCGAAAAAAGTTTTATTTCTTGCAAAGGTTCTATCAATAAATTGGTCTACAATTACAAATTTACCTGGAGGTAAATCTTCTTTTAATGATCCGACAGCAGACACTGAAACTATATCTGTTACACCTAGTTGTTTTAAGGCGTCTATATTAGCTCTAAAATTTATATTTGAGGGGTTTATAAAGTGACCTCTTCCGTGACGAGGAAGAAAGAAAACTTCTTTATTTTGGTAATTAGTTTTTAAAATTTTATCTGAAGGTTTTCCCCAAGATGTATTTAAATCTAGTAATTCCCTATCTTTAAACTCTTCCACATCATAAAGACCACTTCCACCAATAATTGCTAATTTGTTTTTTGTCATATATAAAATAATTATATTACCTAAATAAGAATGAATTTAAAAGATTATATAAGATCAATACCAGATTATCCCAAAAAAGGAATTTTATTTAGAGACATAACAACATTAATAAAGAATGAGTCCGCTTTTAAAGAATGTATCAATCAAATTATTAAGGTGCTTGAAAAATATAATTTTAACAAAATTGCTGCAATTGAATCTAGAGGTTTTGTTTTTGCCTCAGCAATTTCATATCTTTTAAACAAGCCATTTATTTTACTTAGAAAAAAAAATAAATTACCAGCTGAAAGATATTCAGTGGATTTTGAATTAGAATATGGCACCGCAACTATTGAAATGCATAAAGATTCTGTTGCAAATGGTGATGAAGTTATAATAATTGACGATTTAATTGCAACTGGAGGTACAGCGCAAGCAGGTGCAAAAATAATTGAAATGGGAGGAGCTAAAGTAGCTAGCTTTATATTTGTAATAAATCTTTTCGATCTTGGGGGTGCTGAGAAACTCTTAAATGATGGCTACAAACTAGAGTCTCTAATTGAATTTCCAGGACATTAATCTTTGATTCTATAGAAAGATTTTTTCCCAATAATTGAATTGAGTAAGCCCAAGAATCTGTATGAATAATTAATTCTTTTTTTATTGTTAAAAATAATACTAAAAAATATAATTTTAAAAAAAGATCTAAAAAGTTTCCCTAAAGAAACTTGCAGTGCTTTTAAATAACCTTCGTTCTTTCTGTGATAGTAAAAATATGACCACATATAGTGCCAGTTTCTGAGTTTTATCAAATCTTCTTCTTTATTTATACCAGTTGAACTTTTGTATCCTAAATGATGAACAATTAAATCTGATGAAGAATATACATTTTTGTTGTTTCGTTTTAAATTTTTACATAAATCAAATTCCTCAAAAAAAAGAAAGAAATTTTCATCAAATATAGATTTTTTACTAAATTTTTCTAAATTTATTAATAATGAACATCCAACAACCCAATCTATTTTGTGAAGTTTAGTTTCAATATCAAATTTTGCATCTTTAAGCTTAAGTTTTTTATTAAAAAAACCTGCAGGAGCATAAGTTTCATTATCAATGTACTGTGACCCAATAATATTAAAATCGATAGAATTGGTAAGGTATTTTTTAATATTATTAAAATAATCTTTATCACAAATTATGTCTGGATTTAAAATTAAAGCATATTTAGATTTGACTAGATTAAGTCCAAAATTGTTTCCTCCTCCATACCCTAGATTCTTACCAGTGCAAAATATTGACACATTTTTATATGTATTACTTATATAATTTGAATTTATGAAATTATCAGAGTTTTCAATTAAAAAAATTTTAATATTTTTATTAATCGATAATAGACATTTTTCTAAAACAGACAATTCAGTTTTATGAGTTAATATTATGATGTTTAAATTATCAAAATCATTATTCATATATTCAAAAAAACTAAATATATACTTTTTTTTTCAATTAATGTAAAAATTTTATATGAACAAAATAGTGATTACTGGTGGCCTTGGATTTATAGGAAGTAACCTAATTAATTTATTAATTAAAAAAGGATATAGAATCATAAATATTGATAAAGTTAGTTATGCTTCAAACTTTTACAATGTTTTAGATTTTAAAAAAAATAAAAATTATAAATTTTACAAAATTGATATAAACAACAAATCAAAGATCCTTAATATTTTAAAAAAATATAAACCACTAGGTATTTTTAATTTAGCCGCAGAGTCTCACGTAGATCGTTCAATTGACTCACCTAAAGAATTTATTAATAGTAATATTTTAGGAACATTTAATCTACTTGAAGCATTTAGATTTTATTCAAAAATTAATAATAAATGTAAGCTAATACATATATCAACTGATGAGGTGTATGGCGATATCATTAGCGGTAGAACAAATGAAAATCATGCTTATAATCCCAGTTCGCCTTATGCGGCAAGTAAGGCTTCATCAGACCACTTGGTTGTTTCATATATTAAAACATTTGGCATAAAAGCAATAATTACAAATTGTTCAAACAATTATGGTCCTAAACAGCATCCTGAGAAGCTGATACCAAAGATGATTTATAATATAATAAATAATAAACCCCTTTTAATTTATGGTAATGGAAAAAATTCAAGAGAATGGATTTACGTGAAAGATCATTGTGAAGCACTGCTTAAAGTATTTAGGTCAGGAAAAATTGGAGAAAATTATAATATTGGTTCAAATAAAAATGTTAATAATATAGATGTTTGTAGAACGTTAATTAAAGTGGCCAAAAAAAGTATTAATATAGGAAAAAAAGTTAAATTAAAATTTATTAAAGACAGGCCTGGTCATGATAAAAGGTATGCTTTAAATAGTACAAAAATAAAAAAAAATTTGAAATGGAGATCTAAAACAAGTTTTTTTAATGGAATTAAAAATACATTTAATTGGTATATTAACAATCAAAAATATTATAAGTCCCTCAAAAAAAGAGACATTACAAGCAGATTAGGAAATATAAATGATTAAAAAAGGAATTATTTTAGCTGGTGGTAAAGGAACAAGAATGAGTCCCTTGACTAAGGCGGTAAATAAACAATTGCTTCCTATATATGATAAGCCACTAATTTTTTATCCATTATCAATATTAATGCTAGCAAACATAAAAGATATTTTAATAGTTGTTAATAAAGGACAGCGTAATCAATATAAAAAAATTTTACCAAGCGGTGAAAGATTAGGAATAAAAATATCATATATTGAACAGGATAAGCCCAGAGGATTGCCAGATGCTTTTATTTTAGGAGAAAAGTTTATTGGTAAAGACAATGTATCATTAATTCTGGGAGATAATTTCTTTTATGGTCAGTATTTATCAGAAAGATTGAAAGCTTCTGTTAAATTAAAAAATGGAGCAAAAGTGTTTCTGCATAGGGTTTCTCAACCTGAAAAGTATGGAGTAGCAAAAATAAAAAATAACAAAATAAATTTAATAAAAGAAAAACCTAGAAAGTTTGTTTCAGATTTAGCAATAACTGGACTATATTTTTTTGATAATAAAGTGGTTGAATATTCAAAAAAACTTAAACCTTCTCAAAGAGGAGAATTAGAAATTGTGGATTTGCTTAATAAATATAGAAGAAAAAATAGACTTAGCGCTGATTATATTGGTAGGGGTGGAGCTTGGTTAGATACTGGCTCTATAACAGATTTTTATAAAACAAGTGATTTTGTATCTGTAATTGAAAATAGACAAGGATTTAAAATTGCATGTATTGAAGAAATAGCTCTCAATAAAAATTGGATTAAAAAAAAAGATATCATTAATTCAATTAAATTTTATGGACAGTGTGAATATTCAAATTATTTAAAAAAATTAATAAAGTTTAGATGAAAAAAATAAAAACTAAGATTAAAGATTTATATATCTATGAAAGTAAGATTTTTTACGATAAACGTGGAAATGTCAGAGAAGCATTTAAAAAAAAATCATTAAAAAAAAATTTATTTTTCTCAGTAGTTTCAAAATCTAAAAGAAACGTATTAAGAGGCTTGCATTATCAAATTAAAAAACCTCAAGATAAATTTATTGGAGTTTTAAAAGGTAAAATTTTGGATGTAGTAGTTGATTTGAGAAAAAAATCAAAAACATTTGGACATCATTATAAGATAATTTTAACCGAAAAAAGAGCAAGATATCTATTTGTTCCAAAAGGATTTGCTCATGGATTTTTAGGATTGGATAAAGAAAATATAGTTTTATACAGCTGTTCAAATTATAGATATGGTAAATATGAAAGATCAATTAAGTGGAACGACGAAGATCTTTCAATAAATTGGAATATCAAAAAACCTATAATATCTAAAAGAGACTCTCTTGCCTCTTCTTTTAAAGAAATAATTAAGAATAAATAATAAATGATTTTTTTGGATCTTGGATATCAGCCTTTTGCTAATGAATATTTAAAGCATAAGAAAAAAAAAGAGAAAAAATATAGATTATTAATTGATTTTAACAAAAAAAATAAAATAGTCTCAATTAAAAAGAAATTTCTAAGTAATGAAATATTCAAAAATAATTATCCTTATAGATCCTCTATATCTAAAACTATGAGAAAAAGTTTTAAAAATTTATCGATAAAAATTAAAAAAAAATTTAAAAATGATAAAATTTTAGAAATAGGCTGCAATGATGGTGTTTTTCTTGAAAATTTTAATAAAAAAAAAACATTGGGAATAGAGCCGTGTAAAAATATAGCAAAACTATCAAAAATTAAAAAAATAAACGTACTATCTGATTACTGGACAAATAAACTCTCTCTTAAAATTAAAAAAAAATATGGTAAATTTGATATAATTTTTTCTGCAAATACTATTACTCATATTAAAAATTTTAATGAAGTTTTTAGTGCAATAAATAATATTTTAAATGATGATGGAGTTTTAATAATCCAAGATCCATCATTGTTGGAATTAATTAAAAAAAATGCATACGATCAATTCTATAATGAGCATATTTATGTTTTTTCATACTTATCTCTAAAAAATATTTTAAAAAAACATAACTTAGAGATATTCCATTTAGAAAATATAAGTGATCATGGTGGATCTATAAGATATTATATAAAAAAAAAATTTGCTAAATATAAAATTAATAACTCAACTAAAATTCAAAAAAAAATTGAAATTAAAAACGGTCTTCATAAATTTTCTACTTACTTACAATTTAAAAAAAGAGTTGAATTATCAAGAAAAAAACTTTTACTTCTAATTAGGAAAATAAATAAAAGAAACAAAAATATTATTGGATATGGGGCAACAGCCAAGGCGGTAACTGTTTTAAATTATTGCAAAATAAATAATAAAAATATTAAATATTTCGTTGATACAACACCTGAAAAACAAGACAAATTTATGCCTGGAGTGCAGATACCAGTAAAAAAATATTCCAAATTATCTATTAAAAAAGTAGATTATGCATTTCTTGGTGCGTGGAATTTTAAGAATGAGATATTTAAGAAAGAGAAGAGATACCGTCTAAACAATGGTAAATTTATAACACACATACCTTTACCTAAGGTAATTTAATTGGCACAAATATTATTTTTAGATGAAAAACCTAAAATTTAAGAATAATTATTTTACTTTTTAATCAATAAATAATAAAAGTTTTTTTTTTAAATAAGATAATAGTAAAAACTATGACAAGTTAAGCCAATGAGTAAAAATATTCCTAATAAAAAGATTTATGCAATGGTAATCTCTTATAAAAGTTCTCCAGTTTTACAAGAATTATACAATAGAATTGATAAAGATAATTTTGATAAAATATATTTTTTTGATGACAACTCTCCTGATGACTCAGCTGAAAAGGCAAAAAAATTTGATTGGATAGTATATAAAAATGAAAAAAACCTTGGTCATGGGGGGAATCTTAAAAAAGCTTTAAAAACAGTTTTTAATGATGGTGCCGACTATGGAGTTGAAATTCATGCTGATAATCAATATTCGCCAAATGAAGTTTTAAAGGCAAAGGAATTAATTATGCAAGATTATGATTTAATTATTGGATCAAGATTTAAAAACAAAAATCCATATAAAAAAGATGGAATGCCTTTTATAAGATTCCTAACTAATAAGATGATGAGCGAGATAACAAGCAAATTGTATGGAATTAATTTGACAGAATTTCATACTGGTTGCAAAATTTTTAGTAAAAAATTTATCAACTCTGTTCCTATTAAAAATACATCTGATAATTATCTTTTTTCATTTGAAATAATTTTACAAGCAGCTTATTTTAAAAGAAAATATGGAGAAATAAGTATTTCATCTAGTTACGAAGGATATCATACCTCCTGTAATTATTTAAATGGGCTTATTTATTTATTAGGTAATTTCAAACTAATGTTTTTTTATTTTCTGTCTAAAATAAAAATAATTAAATATAAAACATTTAGAGAATGAAAAAAATACTTGTTACTGGAGGGTCTGGAAGATTCTGTAAAATCCTAAAAAGTTCTCAGAACAATTATAATTTATATTTCCCAAAAAAATCTAATTTAAATATAGAAAACTATAGCTCTATTGAGCGAAATATTAAAATATTTAAACCTAAATATTTTATTCATTGTGCTGCAATTTCAAGGCCTATGAATTTAAATGATAAGAATATTCATAAAAGTATAAATACAAATATAATAGGTACATGTAATGTTGTTAAGGCGTGTCAAAAATATAATGTTAAATTAATTTATTTTTCAACCAATTATGTTTATCCATCTTCCAAGGGACATTATAAAGAAACTGACCCTATCTTTCCTTTTAATAACTACGGTTGGTCAAAACTGGGTGGGGAAGCAGCTGTTCAAATGTATAAAAACTCTCTTATACTAAGAATATGTATGACAGAAATGCCATTTCCACATAAAAAAGCTTTCTCGAACGTTAAAACTAATTTTTTATTTCATGAACAAGTCGCTGAGATTCTGTTTAAGATTATCAACTGTAAAGGAATATTAAATGTAGGTGGAAAAACACAAACTGTTTATGATTTTGCTAAAAAGTATAATCCAAAAATAAAAAAAACAAAATGCAAAATCAAAAATATACCACTTAGCCAGGCAATGAATATTTCTAAATTAAAAAAATATTTGAAACAAAAATAAAAATTAGTGTAATTTTTAATATATTTAAAATAAGTTCAAAATTTCATTATGATTAATTACATTCATATAGGATTGATAATTTTCATAATAATCTCTAAATTTTAATTTGTGAAAATTTTTAATATTTATTTTCAAAGGATTTCTATTAGGTCTTTTAAATATAATACCAATACCTTGATCTGCGTAACAAGTATATGTGTCAATATCATTTCTGCATCTTGATTCTACTATCGCCTTCCAAACATCTCCGTTCCAATTATAAGTACATCTCGGGATTGCTTGATCATAAACGTTAGAAGGTAAACAGTCATGCAACAATATTACCCCGCCATTAGATAAATATTTAATTGAATTTTCTATATCTTTTTTTACTTGGTTATAATGATGAAGGCCATCAATGAAAATAATGTCAAAAAAATCTTTATTAATCTCAAAAAATTTATCACTCGTAGCTTTAATAGTGCCTCCTGAAACAGGATCAACTCCTACTTTTTTTCGAATTTTTATTTTATTAAATAATTCATTTGAGAAACAACCTATTTCTAAATAATTTTGGTAATCTTTGTGATCAACTATTTTTTGAATTATTTCAGATCTGTGAGGCTTGTCATTAAATTCAAGATTCAAGCTTCCTATATTTTTTTCTTTAAAAAATTTATGATAAATAAATTTTAATTTTAAAATTTTCCTACTTTGAAAAAATCTGTTTATTTTGTTTTTAATCCACATCTTTGGTAGCGGGAAGTGGGATCGAACCACTGACCTCGGGCTTATGAGTCCCGCGCTCTAACCAACTGAGCTACCCCGCCATTAATTAACGATGATTTATACTACTTATTTTTTTTATTTCAAAAAGAAATTATTACTGAGTATCTATAGATCCAATTATCTTATATTTTTTATCCGAGACTATAATTTCTCCTGAGGATACCCCAATATTTAACATTTCTGATATTACAACGTAATGAGTAACCAATACCAAGTTTTTATTTTCGTCCCAATCTTTAATTAATTTTTTTAAATCTTTTATCTGTTTATCCTTAAACTTATAAAATTTTTCATCATAAAATGAATTTAGCGCTTCTAAAGTTTCAAAGTTTTTAAAAGCATAATTTGCTGTATCTTTGCATCTACACCATTCACTAGATAAAACTTTATCAATTGGAATATTATTTTTTGTAAAAAATTCTCCAATCTTTATTGATTGATTGATCCCACGCTCATTTAGATTCCTCTGAGTTTTACAATCTTTTAAATCAAAATTATCTGGATCACCATTTCCTGGGGCAAGAGCATGCCTTATGAAGATTATATTTCCTTCTGATTGTAATCTTGAGATTATTTCATTGTTTGGAAAAGCAGATGTTGAAAAATTTATAGATAGAATTAAATAAAATATTAAAATAATATATTTCATAAATGAATCTTAATCTAAATTTACTTAATAATAAAATTATAAAATGTAGAGCTTGTCCTAGGTTAATAAAATTCAGAAATAAAATAGTAAAGAATAAAAGAAAACAATTTAAAGATGAGATCTATTGGGGAAAACCAATAACAGGTTTTGGGGATCCAAAAGGAAAAATTCTTTTTGTAGGTTTGGCTCCAGCTGCTCACGGTGGCACAAGAACTGGAAGGGTTTTTACAGGAGATAAATCATCGGACTTTCTATACAAATGTTTATACAATGCAAAAATATCAAATCAAAGCACGTCTAATCATAAAAATGATGGACTAAAACTTAAAAATGCATTTATTACACCTGCACTTAAATGTGTTCCTCCCGAAGATAAACCTTTAAAAATAGAATTAGATAATTGTTCTAAATTTTTTAATAATGAATTAAATATTTTAAAAAATTTAAAAGTAGTAATTGCTTTAGGAAAAATTGCTTTTGATACATGTAAAATTTTTTACAATAAAAAATTTGAAATCTCAAAAGAAGTTCAATTTGGTCATGGTAAAACTTATAAATTAAAAAATGGAGTGAACTTAGTTGGTTGCTATCATCCTAGCCCAAGAAATGTTAATACTGGAAGAATTAATGAAAAAATGATGACAGATCTCTTTTTAAAAATAAAAAAATTAAATTAATCTTCTAATTTTTTTTTTAACTCATCTGGTATTTTAGTAGGTTTGCCATTTTTATTAATGCTTACTAAATGAACTTCAGCATCTGTAATAATTTCATTATTTCTCGAAATTTTTTGTTGCATTATAAATGATGTTTTAGTTAACGATTTAATTTCTGAAATAATATTTAGTGTATCTTCAAATTTAGCAGGTTTCTTATACTGAATATTGCAAGATTTAACTATTAGAAATAATCCAAATTTTTCAAGTATAGATGTATTAGTATAGCCCAATGAGTATATAGCTTCAGATCTAGCACGCTCTATAAACTTTAAGTAATTTGCATAATAAACTACACCGCCTGCATCTGTGTCTTCGTAATAAACTTTAACATTAAAACTAAATTTTTTTGCCATAAATAATATTTTTAATTATATTGAAATTAATTTTTATATGAAAGTTTTTATTATTTGGTTATTTGGAGTGATTTTTTGGAACTTTGGATACCCTTCTGCATCTCCACTGGAAGATGTGTTAGCCGCTGTAATATTATCTTTTATAAGCATATATCTTAAAAAGTTTATTAAAAATTGAATCAGTTAGATGAAAAATAAATATTTTGATAATATGCAATTGAGATTAGTTTAGAATTGTCTGTATCTGCCATTATAGCTACTCCATTTATCTCATTTAAATCGAGATCATGAAATTGTTTAAAATGTTCTTTTACATTTACTTTAACTGTAACCCATTCGTTTAAATGTTCTTTAGTAGTTGACAATACAAAATCTATTGATTTTTTTGTATAAGGGCTTGGATGACTGTTATTAACATCTTCATTGCTAGAAAAAACATAATTCATTGCCCTGTTTGATAATGCGGTAGCGCCTGTTTTTTTTACAACAAAAACTCTAGCTGCATAATCATGGCCTTTTTTACTTCTTTCATTAATTCCTTTAAGATCTTTCTCAACCTTCCAAGTTATATTTAAGTAAGGGGTTTCGTTAAGATCTATTTTTATTTGCTTTCCTAAACCTGAAGCGGAGTTATCAGCTACGGCCTTTAAAAAGTTTCCATTTTCGTTTGAGCCTAAGGAATACAGGGTTTTGGCATCAGCGCCTCTCACTTTTCTAACCTCTAAATTACTAAATTCCTCGTCTGTAAAGTCAAATACTTTTACCTCTTCGGCGACCAATGATTTTGATGCTAAAAAAAAGAAAAACAATAATTTGAAAATATTTTTCATTTATAAAAAAAATTCTTAATACATTATTTTGACAAAATTTAAACATTCAAAAATCATCTTTGATAAGTATATATAAATAATGAAGACAATTTCTATTTTTATACTCTTAATTTACTGGTCAATAATGATTTTAGCCCCTGTAATTTCGAAAGATATCAAATTTAGTAGAGTTAAGTTAAATGAGGGTCGAATTACTCAAATTTCTAAGGCAATAAGATAATTTTTGGGGCCACGCAGGTCCCGTCATGTATTTGTTTGAAAGCATTCCAACCATTTTTTAAGTCTCTAAATTCTATCCAATCTAGTGGTCCTATATCTTTACTTGATAAAATTTTAAGAGTTTGTTCAAAATCTTTATTTGTATAACAATAAGTGCCTATCACAGTTACCTCTTGAAGTGTCATTTTTCTAAAATTAAATGTGCCAGCTGGCTGGGTTAGTCCTATATGAATTATTGATCCCCCAGGTTTAACAACATCAATAGCTTGTTGTCTTGAGATTTCTAAGCCAACAGTATCAAAAACTATGTCAAAACCATTGCTTTGAATTTCCTTATCATTTGGAGCTACAAATTTTGCTTCCAAATATTTTGAACATTCTTTTAATCTGAGTTTATTAGGGTCAGAAAGGATAATATTTTTATTTCCCTTGATCTTTGAAAGTATCAATCCACAAAGCAATCCTATCGCCCCTCCTCCTTGTACTAATGTTCTACACTCAGAAAGAGGTTTTTTTAAAGACTCTTCACCAATTAAAACTGCATGCAGAGACACTGCAGTAGGTTCTGCAACTGGTGCTTCATTTTTATCTAGTCCTTTAGGAATTTCGTAAATATTTGTATCAGGACATGAAATCATTTCAGCAAAAGCTCCTTGTCTTTCTATAGGTCTATTCATGCCTAAAAGTACTCTTGAAGGACACAAATGCTCTCTTCCGTTGTTACAATACTGACATTTTCCACAAGTAATTAAAGGATTTAAAACAACATCTTTACCTTTGAATTTACCATTTTGAATTTCACCACTAACTTCATGCCCGAGGATTAATGGAGGTATACGTCTTTCATCTTTTCCATGGTAAGCGTGCATATCTGAACCACAAATTCCTGATGCATGTACTCTTAAAATGCTCTCACCTTTTGTCTCTGTTGGATTTTTTTCATCTCTATAAATCAGCTCCTGAGTACCTGTGTAAACTAAAGCTTTCATATTAATCGCTCGCTAATAAATAATAAGTTATATAAGATGTAAATGCTCCAATTAACCAAGCAAAACTTTGTAAAAATCTTAATTCAATATTCCATATAGTCGATGCTGCAATTATAAATCCAATTAAAATTGAATATAAACTTTTTATGTGCCAACCATTGCTATAAAAATAAGTTCCAGTTTTTAAATCAGAGAATATATCTTTTGAAATATATTCTTTATTTTGTATCAAATAATAATCAGCAATGATTACTCCTGCTATTGGGCCAAAAAATGATCCTATTGTATCAATTATTGAAAGAGCGCCTGATTGGCTTAAAATTGGAAGCCACAAGCCTCCAAAAATTAATCCTAAAATTATAATTACCAAACCTGCGCTAGATTTATCTAAACTTTTTGGAAAAAAATTTAACAATGCATTTTGTGTAGGAATATAATTTGCAATCAAGTTGCTTGATCCTGATGCAACTAATATAAATAAAATCGCAATTATAGTTAAAAAAGTATTATCTATCTTTCCAATAATATCAGTTGGGTTAGTTAATAATTGTTCAACTTCTAACAATTTTTTTGACATTACTATATCTGCGCCAAGAACTATAAAGACCGAACAAAATGAAAATATTATTAAATTAAGTATTAATGAAAAATTTCCTTTTGAATTTTGAGAATTATTTTTTACATATCTAGAAAAATCTCCGATGTTTAAAATTACGATTGAAAAAAAAGTAAATAGTGTGCCAGTAATGCTTGCTAATGCTATAAGGTTTTCCTTAGATAGAAAGTTTTCAGTAGTTGCGCTTAATTTAAAAGCGCTTATAATTTCTCTTGAGTTTTCACCAGCAAGAACAATTATAAACACTGCTAAGCCAGTATAAACAAACCATGCTGAAAAATTTAAAATATATTTTATAAAGTTTTGACTTTGTTTAAATAAAAAGAATTGCAGCATTAAAGTCACTACAAAACTAAACCAATCTATCAAATCCATCCCCATAAAAAAAATAAGAAAAACATGGCCTTCTAAAATTTTGTCATTTATATTAAAAATCAAAATTCGAATTAAATATCCAATAGATTTAGAAATAAAAAATGTTTGGACTCCGAACATAAAAAGTCCAGTAATACCTCTGACCATACCAATATATCTGGCCCCGTTTACTCCAAACGAACTCCTTAAAATTACTGGGAAAGGTAAACCATATTTTTGGGAAGGTTGCCCTAATAAATTTGCAAAAATTGCAACTAGTGAGCCAGCAAATAAACAAGAGGCAAGTACTATAAAAACATTTAAATCATAAACTAAATATAGTGACGCTATTAATGAAAATCCAATAAGACTTTGAATATTGTTTGCCCAAAAACAAAATATATCTCCGCTTGACCAATTTTTATCATTTGGATTAATACCAACGATATCCCAATTAGTTAGATTAATATTTGCTTTTTCTTGACTCACTTTATAGATAATAAACAATTATTTTCTACTGTCCATACAACAGAGTTGGTAACCATAATACAATTTTTGGAAATACGATTATTATTATAAGCCCAATTACTTGAAGAACCATAAACTGCATCATTCCGAGATATATATCTTTTAAATCCCAACTTGGAACAACGCCTTTCAAGAAATATGCTGAAAGTGCTACTGGTGGAGATAGCCAGGCGGTTTGTAAATTTACAGCTACTAAGATGGCAAACCAGGTCAAATTAAATCCTAGTGCTTCAATTAAAGGTAAAATAATAGGAA